>Ga0307994_1000052_pt1 | contig 95657 bp, 81 predicted proteins | sample EllFjometagen261_FD_203171 | JGI IMG/M metagenome (GOLD analysis project Ga0307994, IMG submission 203171) | Marine microbial communities from Ellis Fjord, Antarctic Ocean - #261 | ecosystem: Environmental > Aquatic > Marine > Unclassified | place: Southern Ocean | collected 2014-11-02
CTCGCCAGATGCCAGCATCGCACGGATCTGAGTGGACGACACTGCAACGTGCGGAAGGTCCAGCCAGATCAAACGCTCATCTGCTATCTGGGGCGGCTTGGCCAGGCGCGGGAGGATGGCAAAGCGCAGCATGGCATGCAGGCGGTCTATGCCCTTCCAGCGCGGCAGCCGTTCGATGCAATCATCGCCGAGCAGGAAAAACAGCTCTGTACCGGCGGGGTAGTTGGTTCGCAGGTCGATGACCGTGTCTACGGTGAAACTCGGCCCCTGCCGTTCGATTTCAACAGCACTGGCGTCCATTGCTGGCTCATCAGCCAAGGCCGCATCCAGCATGGCCAGACGATGGGCCCCGTGCACCAATCCACCAACGCCCTTCAGCGGCGGCGTGCCGGAAGGGATGAACAACACCCGGTCAAGCGCCAGCGCATGCATGGCGCCCCGTGCGGCATCAAGATGACCGTTATGCACCGGGTTGAAGCACCCGCCATACAGGCCCACCCGCATGATCAGGCTCCGACCAGCCAATAGCTGCCCATGCCGATGGCCAGCGCCGCAACGCTGCCGCGCAGCGGCTTGTCCAGAGCCCTGGCCTGGGTCGCGATAAGCGTCTGCACCCGGTCCAAGCCATGACCAAAGCCCATCATGCCGATCAGCACCCCAGAGGAGAACACCAGCACATAGAGCACCCCCAGCAGCGGCGAGAGCAACCCGATCGGCAGCAGCGCAAACACCGCTGCGCTGCCTGCCGTGCCATGCACCATGCCGATCAGGAACGGTGCCTTCGAGCGCAGGCTGGAGGGAGGCTGATCCCCGCCCCGGCTGCGCCACAGCGCCAGCGCAAGGCTGCCGCCCGCCGCGATCAGGATGACGCCGACAAAGCGTTCTGCGCCCTTGGGCAAAGTTTCAGGCATCGGGACATCGAACAGCAGCAGCGCCAGCGCCGCGATCACCAATATGCCGCCATGGCCCACGCCCCAGAACAGGGCATAGCGCGCCGTCGCTCCGCGCGCATCGGAGCGAGCCCCCAAAGAGGACATCGTCATGACATGGTCCGGGTCGAACGCGTGCAGGATGCCCAACAGCAGTCCAGCGGACAGGACCGAGAGAAATCCCAGCGCCATCATGAGTGAGAATGACCCATTTTGTGCGCCTTCCACAGCGCACGGATGGGCGCGGCGACCGCTTCGGCGATCACGGACGGAGACTGGCCCTGGCCCATGGCAGTGGCAAGTTCAGGCAGCGCGGCGAGCACCTCGCGCGTCGGCCCTGGCAGCGCGACCAGCAATGTCTCGCCAACGCGCCCGCAAGCGACCCGCACATGCGGCTTGACGTGGCGGCCATGGCCCACGGCATATTGCGCGAGGATGGCGGTGGACAGGTCAGGGACCAGCCGCTGCATCGCCTCGATGGTCTTGTCCTTGTCCTCTGCCCCCACCCCGCCGGTCGTGATCAGCAGGCCATAGCCCTCACCCAGCAGATGCCCGATACGCGCCGCGATCAGCGCCTCGTCGTCCTCGACAACGCCTGCGTGATGGACAAGGTAGCCCATATCTCCCAATATGGATTTAACCGCCGCGTAGTTGGTATCCTCGATCTCGCCGCGTGCCACCTCTCCGCCGGTGGAAAGCACCACGACGGCGCGTGAGACATAGGCCTGCAAACTCGATTCCAGCCTGGCCGCATTGGCGATGATGTCCGCCGCCTGTTCGGCAGGCGCACCGATCACGCCCAGCACGCCATGGCTGTGTACCGATGCTGCGCGGCCAAGCTGCACACCCGGGAATGCCGCCAACGCGGCCAGAAGCTGAGCCTCTTTGCCCGCAATCGCATCCAAGCTGACCGATGGGGAGACGACATCGAACACCACCCGGCCATCGCGCACATCGGTGACGAATATATCCTGCGCGCCAAGCCCCAGAACCTGCCCCGCGCAAATGGCTAGCTGTGTCAGGTCGACATCGCTGAGCAGGATGTCTTCGACCCACAATTCGGTCTTGGAGAGCAGATCGAGCCCGGTCATCGCGGGTCAGGCCAACCCGCGCTGCGCAAGCCATTTGGGCAGCAGCTCTTCACCCACCTGCTTGTCCACCGCAGGCGCGCGTTCCTTCAACAGATCGGCCAGTTGCTGGTTGCAGGTCAGGTGACCATAGCTGCCATCGAACACGATCAGCTTGTCGGTCTGGCCCTTTTCGCACGCCATGGTGATGCCCTGTTCCAAGCTGTCGACCACCTTGGCACGGTCCATCAGCAGCGGGTTGGTCGGGTCCTCGCGCCACATCTGCGCCTGCTCCTCCCCCACGATATACATCGGCGTGGTGAACGGCATGGTGACATAGGGGATGCCTGCACCAACCCAGGCCTGGTTCACCACGACCCCGCGCAGATTCTTGTTGCGCGAGAAGTTCACAGGATTGGTCGGCGATTGCATGAAGCCTGCGACCACCGGCTGATCCAGATCGAACGCGTCCGAATGGTTGGTGAGCAGCGTGCCGAAGATCAGCCCGCCGCCATGCAGATAATAGCCCCAGCGTCCGCCATCCCAGACCGCGACACAGTCCTTGATCTCGGCAAACAGCCGCTGCATCCGGCCATAGGTTTCCAGATGGCTCTTGGTGATGCGCCGGTCGATGGCATAAAGATCCGTCGTCGCATCGACGCCCACGACCCCCATCGGCGTGGTGCAGAGCACCGAGCTGAACGTATAGCGCGATTGAATGAAATCGGAATCGAACAACGCGCGCGGGATCACGCTGCCGCTGCGGTTGCCGAACATGCTGTGATAGACCGAGCGGGTCTCGTAGCGCGCATAGGACATGCAGAACGACTTGAACGACTTGTACAGCAGCCGGTTGAAATACATTTCGCGCGGGTCGTCATAATAAGCGTGGATGAACTTGGGCGCATCGAACGCGCGCTTGATCAGGTACATCGGGCCAATGGCGGTCTCCACCTCGACCCCCTGATCGAACGGCCCCAGCCCCTTGACCCGACCCTCGAACGCCTCGTTGAAACCGAAATGCTCGGCGACCTCGTCGGCCTCGCGAAAACCGCGATAGATGGCGAGGCGCAGATGGATCTTGCGGCATCCGGTGCGTTCGATCACCACTTCGCGGATGGTCTTGATCATCTCGGCATAGGGCCAGCCCCCCATCAGGCCAAATCCGTGTTCGGACGCCAGAATGTTGACGCTGTCGGTCGCCGCGATGTTCGACATGTCGACCAGCGCAAGCGATTTGCGCGTTTCCGCCCGCACGCGCTCAAGATCCGCTTCCAGCGTCTCGGGATAGCCCGAGGTGATCGGCGGGGCGAAGCTGGGGAAGAAGTCGGTCAACGGCACCGAGACCATCGAGTCCAGCGTCTCGGACACATGCGGACGCAGCGCCGGGCCGTAATCCGAGTGCATGAAGGCGGGGGGCTTGATCGCGGCAAGAGCGGTCATCACACGATCTCCTTGGGCAGCGGGCCGTATTTGTGGCCGGGATCGAACACCTCGCGATCTTCGGCGATGTACGCATCAGGATACCGAGCGCAGACCTCGTCGCTCAGGTCGAACAGCGAGAGCGTCGTGGGATACCAGCGATGCTGCCCTGGCGGGGTCATGTCGCGACCCGCCGCCTCCAGCAGCCTGAGCGCTGGCGCTACGCAATAGATGCCGCAGCCCGAGCGCATTCCGGTCATCGCACAGACCTCTTCCAGCGTCTGCGCGCCCTTGATCACCGCGCCTGCGATCTCCGACGCCGGGGTCAGCGTACACACGCACACTGACACCGACGCCTCGATACCGGCCTTGAGCAGCAGCGCGGCGACCGCATCCTGATCGACCTCTTCCGCCCGGACCGTGGTGACCAGAGGCTCATCGCGCGGCTTCATCCACATTATGTTTTCCGGGCAGCGATCGACGCAGCGCCCGCAGCCGATGCACAGATCGTCCGCGATGACAGGCTTGCGCGCCTCCATACGGATTGCACCGCTGGGGCAGACGATGTCGCACAGCTTGCAGCCGGTGCAGGGATCGGCGTTATAGTCTGCGACCAGTTTGACGATCGCCATGTCACACACTCCCTGAAGATGGGGCAGGTACGCGCAGCGCATCCAGCAGCACGCCGATCTGCGCGAACGCTGCAGTGACCGGCCGGATACCCTTGGGATTGGCGAACAGCGCCTGTGCCAGCCCCCAGATCGAGTGGACATGCAGGATCGCCAGCGCATGCGAGTCCGATGCTTCAGGGATCAGCCCACCCTTGCGGCAGATTTCGAACAGGCGCTCGATCCGAGCGATCAGGTCCACGGTCAGCGCATGAACCTTCGCGGTGATCGATGCATCGGAGCCCATCAGCGCGGCCGAATGCAACGCCATCTCGCCACGCACGGCCACCCCCAGATCGCACGATCCGTGCAGCCGGCCATAATAGCTCGCCACGGCAGCGAGGTGCCGCACAAGACAGCCCCAAGCCTCTTCGGCCGTCGCGTCATCTGGGCAATCGAGCAGGTCGAGATGGTTATCACGGCTGATGCGTTCTTCGAGCAGTTCGAGCGCCAGCGCCGACTTTTCGGGATAGTGATACTGCGCAAGAGTCCGGCTGAAACCGGCCTTCAGGCTGATCGCCGACAAGGTCGTGGCATCATAGCCATCACTGCCGAACAGCTGAAGCGCCGCCTCCCGCAGCCGCTGTTTCGCGGCCTCGGTGCGCTCTTCCTGCGTCCGTGCGATTGCAGCGACGCCAGCCATAGCCATCCTCTCAAATTATCTTGCTTTGCCCACCCTACAAACTTACTGTCAGACAGTAAATAGGTTTGACGGCGATTTCATGCGTCGGACAAACAGCCGGAAATCAAGCCCGGCATTGAGGAGAGAGTCTTGCCCAAGCGCGTCCGCATGGTGGCCCAGATCGTGGCAGACAAATGCACCGGCTGCCGGTTGTGCGAGCAGGTGTGCCCCACGGTCGCGATCGGCATGCGTCCCCGGCGCGAAGACGAACCGGGCAAAAGCCGCAACATCGCGATGCTGGCTCCCGAGGCGTGCTACAATGCGCAGGCCTGTGTCGAAATCTGCCCGGATGACGCTATCGAGATGGTCGAACTGGCCGAGCCGTTCGACATCGGGTTCGACCTGCCCAAGGTCGACGAAGATGCGGTCAAGGCGCTGTGCCGCAAGGCTGGCTATGGCCGCAACATGCAGATTTGCGTGTGCACCGACACCAAGGCTGGCGAGATCGCAACGGCCATTGTCGCAGGCGCGCACTCGCCCGAAGCGGTGTCGCTGGCGACCGGCGCGCGCACTGGTTGCGTCGAACTGTGCATGCAGCCGATCCTGCACCTGCTGGCCTGCGCAGGCCATGGCGATGCACCGCGCAACCCCAAGAACGGCTTCCAGTGGTATGGCGAATCCGCCACGCTCTGGCAGCATGTTCAGGCCGATGGCACCCTGCCCGATTCGATCCGCGACGCCTTTCCCGAATATCCGCTCGACAAGGAATTCGGCGACATGGCCAAATTGAAGAGGCGATAGACGTGTCCCTCCTCTCCCCGTTCATGGACACTTTGCGTCCGCCCGCCTTCCACCGCACCTGGAACAAGCGCGAACCGGGCAAGGTCGTCGCCAAGCGCGCGGCGGATCTGGCCGATATGACCGCGCTGCCCATCCGCGCGCTCATGCCGGACCTGCCGCCCACGATCTGGTCAGAAGATGCGCTGCTTGGCCCGACCTCGCTCGACGAGGTGCGGAGGCAGGCGCAGGAGCGCGCCGAGGCTATAGACTGGTCCAAGATCCAGCCCGGCCGCATGGTCAACCTGATCGCCAACCCGCATGGCCTGCAATTGTGCGGTGAGGCCTATGTCACCATGCTCGAGGTGATCGCCGCGCATGTCAAGGAAACGCGCGGAGCCAAGGTGCGGCTGCGCATCGCCGAATCCATGGGCCATATCGAAAACCCCGACTGGGTGAAAATCTATCGGCTGGAAGAGCGGTTCGGCGATGTCGAGGAGTGCCCGCAGATGGGCGCGGGCACCAAGGTCGATACCAGGCTGGGCGACATGTATGTCACCAAAAAGCTGTTCGACGCACCGTATTTCATCCACACCCATGTCACCGAGATGCGCGAGGGCTATTTGCACCGGATGCTCGACCGGCTGATGAAACCGTTCGGCATGGCCTATGCCCGGCTGGAATCGCGATCAGCCTATCATTTCGGCTTTGGCCCGCGCACCGGGCAGATCGTGTCACGCTGCATCTTCGAGAGCGACTTCATCCAGGATCGCTATGTTGCGACGATGGTGCTCGATACCACGTCCGAAGGTGTCGCCAGTGTCGAGGCGGACAACGACCTCAAGGCACTGGATCGGCGGCTAGCGGCCGGAATCATGCGCAACTACGGCATGGCGATCAAGATTCTGGGCGAGATCGAAGATTGCGTCGTGGTGTTCGATGATCACGGCTGCGGCGTCTATTGCTATGCTGGCGGCATCGCGTTCGACAACATGCTGTGCGCCGATGTCGATTTCATGGACCTCGACAACCTCTCGCTGCTCGCCGCCGAACGGCACGACAGTGCAGAGCCGGGCCTCACCATGGGCAAGAACAACGCGATCAAGGGCATCGTCATCAACTATATGGCGGGCGGCGTGCCGCAGCCGTTCTTGTGGGACAACTACCCGGTGCATGTGGTGGGCGACACGGTCAACCGCTGGATGCTCAACGACCCGTCCAACTATCATTTCGACCGCGCCAAGGCGCCTGTCTGGCCGACCCTGGACGAAGCGGTCGAGACGGCCTGCCGCGAGGGCGGGACGGAAAACGTGATCGTGTTCGATCGCACCCCCGGCGCATTCCGCGTCAGCCGCAAGCTGGCGCAGCACCTTCTCGATCGCGCGCCTGCGGTGCGGGATAAAGTGGATAATGTCTATCTGCCCAAATGGCTGCGCCAGCGCGGGCTTACGCCATGACCTCTGTTCAACTGCTCGAAAAGACCGAGGTCTGGCTGCGCGGCATCGACCTCGACAATGCCAACCTGCCGGGTCTCGCCGACGTGGTGGCCGATGTGCTGTCAATGCCGCGCAACAAGGTGTTTGTCACCGATGTGCGCCCGCAGCTTGTGGTGCTGGATATTCTGGCACCGCGCGTTGAGCTTGAGCATGTCGCGGGCAAGCAGAGTGATCTGCTGGCCGCGCTGGCGGCGGTTCCGGGTATTCGTGTCGCTGCGGATGCCACCGTGCATTCCGAAGGGATACTGGGCGTCATCGGCACCCCCCGCGAGGACGTGGACCGCTATCTGGCCGATGCGCGCAAGCTGGAAGGCCAGATCGCCAGCTATGCTTCGCGCCGCGTTGCGGTGGTCAGCACCGGGAGCGAAATTCTGGCGGGCGAGATCGAGGATACCAACTACGCCGCGATCCGCGAGGCGATGGTGGCAGCCGGGTTCGAGGTCGAATTCGGCGGCATCGCTGGCGACAGCGAGGCCGAGATCGCAGGCATGGTCGCGCGGCTTTCAGGCGAGGGCTTTGGCATCATCATCACCACCGGCGGGGTCGGCGCGGAAGACAAGGACCATACCGTCGAGGCGCTCGAACGGCTCGATCCGCAGCTGTCGACCGCCGTGCTGGCGCAATACACGCGGGGCCATGGCAGGCATGTGAAAGACGCCGTCCGGATCGCCATCGCACGGCTGGGCTGGTCCACGGTCTTTGCCCTGCCCGGCCCGACGCATGAAGTGAAGTTGGCGCTACCGGTGATCGTCGAGGGGTTGGCAGCGGGTAGCAGCATGCCGCAGCTCGTCGAAGCCATCGCGGTGCCGCTGCGTTCGACCTTGCCGCACCACCAGCCGCATCATCACCATCATCACTGATCCGCTCAGCTAGCAGGAACCGTCTTTATGTCTTTATCGCTTGATAACACCCGCGCCGTCGTCACCGGCGCAGCCTCGGGCATCGGCCGCGCCATCGCGCAGGAGCTGTCCGCGCGCGGCGCAACGGTCATCGCCTGCGATGTCAACGAGGCCGGGCTGGCCGAGACGCTGTCCAAGCTGCGCGAAGGCTGCAGCACCCATGTCTGCGACGTCTCCGACCACGCTCAGGTCGAGGCGCTGGCCGCACATGTCAGCGCCACGATGGGCGGTTGCGACATGCTGTTTGCCAATGCCGGGGTCATCGCTGCAGGGCGCTACACCAGGATCACGGCAGCCGAAGTCGACTGGATCCTCGGCGTGAACGTCCGCGGCGTGTGGAGCACCACATCGGTTTTCGCCCGGATGATGGAGCAGCAGCCCGAAGGTGGCCGCATCTGCTTCACCGGATCGGAGCATTCGCTCGGATATCAGCACGCTGGCGCGGCGGTCTATACCGCATCCAAGCACGCGGTGCTGGGGCTAGCCGAAATCCTGCGCGCAGAAGCGCCCGAGAATCTGCACGTCAGCATCTTCTGCCCCGGCCTTGTCGGCACGGCGCTGGGCGGTGGCGGTCGCCCCGAAGGCTTGCCCGCGCAACAGCGTAACCTTGACATGAGCGCCCGAATCCAGGCGCGCGGCATGCCGGTGGATGAAGCTGCGCGCGATGCGGTAGACGGCACGTTGCGCGGTGATTTCTACATCGTCACCCATTCGCATACCATCCGCGCCGCAGAAAAGCGGCTGGATGAGATGCAGACCGCGTTCGCAGCGCAGGCCCCATGGGAGCGCAATGCGGACCGCTATGAGGTCAACAGCGTCATCGCTGCCGTAGCTGCAGAAATGAAAGCCGAAGCCCAGTGACCGCCATGACCGCCGCACCCGCTTCGATCTGGTGGCAGGGCATCCGCCCCCAGGCAGACGCGCTGAACCGCATCGGTGCCGATACGATGCAGGCCTTCTTGGGCATAGAGATTACCGAAGTGGCGGATGACGCGCTGATCGGACGGATGCCGGTCGAACCGCGCACCCACCAGCCCTGGGGCCGGCTGCACGGCGGTGCCTCGATCGTGCTCGCCGAAACGCTCGGCTCGCTGGGCGCGGTGCATACGCTCGATCAGCAGCATTTCATGGCGGTGGGGATGGAGATCAACGCCAACCATATCCGCCCGGTGCGCGAGGGCTGGGTCATCGGCACTGCGCGCCCGGAATCGCGCGGGCGCACCACGCAGATATGGTCGATCCGCATCACCGACGAACAGGGCCGACTGGTGTGCATTTCGCGCTTCACCGCCGCTGTCATTGCCATCGAACGCAATTGAGGAATTGAGCCCATGAAATACACCAATCTGGGGGCCTCGGGCCTGGTTGTCTCGCGCATATGCCTTGGCTGCATGAGCTTTGGCCGTCCCGGTGCGGGCCGCCATGAATGGACCATCGACGAGGCCGAAAGCCGCACGATCATGCGCCAGGCGCTGGAAGGCGGGATCAACTTCTTCGATACCGCCAACGAATATTCGGCTGGCACATCGGAAGAGTTCGTCGGCAGGGCGATCGCCGATTTCGCGCACCGTGACGAGATCGTGCTGGCGACCAAGGCCTATGCGCCGTGGCGCGCGGCGCCCAATACCGGCGGGCTTTCGCGCAAGGCGCTGTTCCAGGCGATCGATGACAGCCTGACCCGGCTGGGCACCGATTATGTCGATCTGTTCCAGATCCACCGCTGGGATTACGGTGTGCCCATCGACGAGACGATGGAGGCATTGCACGACATCGTGAAGGCCGGCAAGGCGCGCTATATCGGCGCATCATCGATGTATGCATGGCAGTTTGCCAAGGCGCAGTTCACCGCCGAACGCCATGGCTGGACCAGGTTCATGTCTATGCAGCCGCAGGTCAATCTGGTCTATCGCGAGGAAGAGCGCGAGATGATCCCGCTGTGCATCGACCAGGGCATGGGCGTGCTGCCGTGGAGCCCGCTCGCGCGCGGCATGCTGACACGTGACTGGAACGAAAAGACCGCCCGGTCGCAAACCGACATGTTCAGCGCCTATCTCTATCGCGCGACCGCAGACAATGACCGGCAGATCGTCGAGGCGGTCGCCGATGTCGCCAAGCAACGCGGATTGCCGCGCGCGCAGATCGCCATGGCCTGGCTGCTGGGCAAACCCGGCATCACCGCGCCGATCATCGGGGCGACCAAGCCTTCGCACCTGCACGACGCCATCGCGGCGGTGGAGGTCACGCTGTCGCCCGAGGAGATCAAGCGGCTGGAAAGCCCCTATCTTCCGCACGCCGTCATCGGTCTTGCCGGGCCACTGCCGGTCGGCGGCCAGTTGACGCTGAAAGACGCCCAATGACCGCCAGCGAAACCACCGCCGATCTCGATGTCCTATTCCAGCCGTACCGCATCCGCGAGCTGTCCTTGCGCAACCGCATCGTCGTCTCCCCGATGGCGACCTATTCGGCAGAGGATGGCTTTGTCACCGATTGGCATGTCCAGCATATCGGCAAGCTGGCTGCTGGCGGCGCGGGGCTGGTGTTTGTCGAGCAAAGCTCGGTCAACACCCAAGGGCGCATTACCCATGGCTGCCTTGGCATCTGGAAGGACGAACATGTCGCGGGGCTGAAACGCCTAACCGCATTGATCGCCAGCCTGGGCGCGGCGTCAGCGATCCAGATCGCGCATTCGGGACGCAAGGGCGCGTCGCAGCGGCCATGGGAAGGCGGCGCTCCGTTGGGCGATGCCGACATTGCCGCACGCGGCGAAGGCCCATGGGAAATCTGCGCGCCAAGCTCGATACCGTTCGATACCGGTTGCCAATCGCCTACCGAAATGAGCCATGAGGCTATCGACCAGGTGGTGGAGGATTATCGCGCCGCATTTATCCGCGCGCGCGATGCCGGGTTTGATGTGTGCGAACTGCACTGCGCGCATGGCTATCTGATGCACAGCTTCCTCTCGCCATTGGGTAACCAGCGTCAGGACGCATATGGTGTCGACCGCGCAGGCCGGATGAAGCTGCCGCTGCGCATTGCTGCCGTGATGCGCGAAGTGTGGCCCGATCACCTGCCCTGTTTCGTCCGCATATCCTCGGTCGATGGGCTGGGCGTGGGCTGGCAGATTGAGGATTCGGTGGCCTATGCCATTGAACTCAAAAAGCTCGGCATCGATGTGATCGATTGCTCGTCGGGCGGGTTCAAGCTGCCTGCGGAGAATAATCTCGTCGCGCGCACCACGGGTTTCCAGCTGCCATTCTCCGAACGCATTCGCGAAGAGGCCGGCATTCTGACCATGGGCGTCGGCCTGATCCGCACCGGGGAACAGGCGGCGATTGCGCTGCAGGACGGCCGTGCCGACCTGATCGCGCTGGGCCGCGAGCTGCTGTGGAACCCCAACTGGCCGATGCAGATCGCGACCGAGCATGACGAGACCAATGGCTGGAAGCTGATGCCGCCGCAATATGGCTGGTGGCTGCGGCGTCGCAAAGCCCAGCAGGGCAAATAATCCAGGCCCGCAAGGAGCACGACCGATATGACCCAGCTGGTAACCTATGACTGCACCGATGGCATCGCCATCCTGACGCTCAACCGGGCGGACAAGCGCAACGCGCTCAGCCTGGCGCTATGGCAGGAGCTTGAAGGGCATCTCGATACGATCGAGGCAGCAGGCAACGCCATCGGCGTGGTCGTGCTGCGCGCGGCCGGGCCGGTGTTCTGCGCGGGCAATGACCTGAAGGAGCGCGGGGCAAAATTCCCCCGGCCGTTCTACCAGCCGCATATCGTCACCCGGCTTGCGTCCATCCCCCAGCCGCTGATCGTCGCGGTACAGGGCGGCTGCTTTACCGGCGGGCTTGAACTGGCGCTGGCGGGCGACATCATCCTGGCATCCGAAAGCGCAAGCTTTGCCGATACGCATGGCAAGTTTTCGATGGTGCCGATGTGGGGGATGAGCCAGCGCCTGCCGCGCCGCGTCGGCAGCTTCAAGGCACGCGAGATCAGCTTTACCGGCCTGCCCGTTTCCGGGCGTGAGGCAGAGCGGATCGGGCTTGCCAACCAGTGCGTGGCCGACGACCAGCTTGAGGCGCGGACGATGGAGATGGCGCGCGCGATTGCCGGACAAAGCCGCCACAGCGTGTTCGCTTACAAGGAACTCTACATCGCGCAGGCCGATCTGCCGCTGGCAGCGGGTCTGGCGCACGAGGTGTTCAACACCAGGGGGCGCGGTACCGATCTGGAAGAGCGGGTGGCTGAAGGGTTCGGCAAGAAATAGCCGCGTTTCACAACACGAACGGCACGCCTTCGGTCACCGATTTCCACTGCAGTCCATCATGCCCGAACAGGATGTGCGTACCGCTCTTGCGCAGCGCATCGAGGCGGCGATAGGTCTCCATCCCCTGCTCCATGTTGGCGGTCGCATTGGGGAGCACCATCACATCGAGGTTACGCTCGGTGTAGCAGCAATCCCCTGCCAGCAGCACCTCGCCGCCTGCCAGCTTGACGATCACGCTCTGGTGCCCCGGCGTATGGCCAAAGGTCGGCACGATCCGCACGCTGCCATCTCCAAACAGGTCATGCTCTCCCGAGACCGTCCTGATCGGCTGGCCGGTATCGTAATCGTCCGGCGTATAGAGCATCGGCTGCTCGCTGGTCCGCGCGGTCTCGAACTCGATTGCCTGCACCAGCACCGTCGCGTTGGGCAGATGCGCGTTACCGCCGCAATGGTCGATGTGCAGGTGCGAGTTGATGATCCAGTCGATACTCGCCGGATCGACATCGATCGCCTTCAGCCGCGTGGCGATGTCCATGCCCTCGAACCATTCGAGCCCAAACTTGTCGGCGGGCAGCGCATTGGCCTGCTCCCGGCGAAAACGCACCCCCATTCCGGTATCGAAAACCGCGCGCCCCTTGGGATGCGCGATCAGATAGCTGGGCACCGGCGCGCGCATATGCGGACCCTCGTCGCCTTCGACATAATAGCCCGGCTTGCACTGAAACCAGCCACAATTGAACGCGTAGAGCGTCACGTCATCCTGCATGCTGATCCCCTGTCTGGAAGCTGCTTGTCGTCACAATGATCTAAAGGATTGATGGTCGCCCGGCAATGGGAGTGTCGGGTGTTTGACCCCGCCCGATTGAATCCACGCAAAGGCGCCCCCCGGCTCGCGGTTGCGTGTCCCGACGCTGCAGCCCCCTCAAGGCAGGAAGGCACAAACAGAATCCCCTTGCCAATGCCGATTCCGATATATTATATATAGGATTAATTAAAAAGAGTCACAATGGATAGGGAGGACGTCGATGCAAAGGCTTCTGGCAGCTTTGTGCGTTTCAACGATTTTGACCACCCCGGCCGCGCGGGCGCAGGACAATCAAACCGGGCAGGATACTGACGCCGATAGTGGCGAGATCATCGTCACCGCGCAGCGCCGCGCCGAACGGCTGATCGATGTTCCGATCTCGATCAGCGCGCTCAGCGGCAATGCTCTCGAACAAGCCGGCATCCGCAGCACCGAAGACCTGACCGCGGTCATCCCGGGCCTCAATTTTGCCACCAACGGCGCCTTTGCCCAGCCCACCGTGCGCGGGATCGGCACCACGGTGACATCGGCCGGAAACGACGCCAATGTCGCGATCTATATCGATGGCGTCTACCAGCCCAACCAGATCGCCAATTTCAGCGATCTTGTCGATCTTGAGCAGGTCGAGGTGTTGAAGGGGCCGCAGGGCACGCTTTTTGGCCGCAATGCGACCGGCGGCGCGATCCGGGTCACCACCAAGCGGCCATCGTTCACCCCCGAAGCGCGGCTGACCGCGTCTTACGGACGGTTTGATGACGTGCGGCTGACCGCCTTTGGCACGGCCCCGCTGTCAGACAAGATCGCCGTCAGCTTTGCGTTCCTGTACGGCGATGATCAGGGCTATGTCCGCAACATCGGTACCGGCAACCGGGTCGCAGATAGCAATGCCATGTCGGTGCGCGGCAAGATCCTGCTGCAGCCGACCGACGGGCTAGAGTTCATCCTGACCGCCAGCCGATCCGAGCGTTCCGCGAACCCGGCGTTCACCCTGGGTGTGCTCAACGGCAACAGCAACGCGCTGCGACTGCCGGGCTCGCTGCAACCGGTCGGCCCGCGCCAGGTGTCGTTGAGCTTTGATCCGACGATCACCGTCGACAGCGATCAGGTCAGCCTGAACGCCACCGCAGACCTGGGCTTTGCCGAACTGTCTTCGATCACCAGCTATGCCAAGATTGTCACCGACCTCGTCACCGATGTTGATCGCACCAACCTTGCACTGGTGCAGGCGCAGGTTCCGGGGCGTCAGGAAACCTGGAGCCAGGAGCTTAACCTGGTATCGCAGGGCGATGGCCCGGTGAAGTGGTTTGTCGGCGCGTTTTACTACAATGACGATTCCACCAACGCGACCATCGTCAACAATGGCGCGGTGTTCAACACCATTCGCCAGAAGACCGAGGCGTTTGCGCCATTTGGCGAGATCAATGTGGAACTGGGCGACCTGACCCTGATTGCCGGCGCGCGCTACAATATCGAAAAGAAGGATTACAGCATCGTTCGCGGACCTGCGGCGGTGCTGCGCGAGCAGACCTTCAAGACCTTCACGCCGCGCGTCGGCCTGCGTTATGCGTTGTCACCCAACGCCTCGGTCTACGGGACGTTCAGCAAGGGCTTCAAGAGCGGCGGGTTCGACGGTATCCTTGCCGCAGGGGCGCTGGCCGTCAATCCGGTGTTCCCCGAAAAGGTCGACGCCTACGAGCTTGGCTTCAAGTTCGGCAAGGGCCGCACCAGCCTCTCTGCTGCAGGCTTTTACTACGATTATTCGAACATCCAGTTTCAGGCCTTCAATCCCAATGCGGGCGGCCTGACCCAGGTGTTCAATGCCGCGGCGGCCGAAATCTATGGCGGCGAAATCGAAGGATCGATCGAGATCGCGACCGGGTTCCTGATCCGCGGCTCGGTTGCCTATACGCGCAGCAAGTACAAGAACTTCCCGGGGGCGACCATCTTCTGCCCGCGTGGTGCGCCTGCATTCGGCAATGCCACTATCCCGATCGGGGCGATCAACCCATGTGACGGCCAGCGCAACATTGCCGGCGCCACCGGAGGCGAACTGATCCGCACGCCCGAATTCACCGCGTCGTTCGGCCCAAGCTACCGCCATGAATTTGCCGACAGCGGGGCGCTCGACCTCTCGGCCAACGCGTTTTACTCGGGCCGCTTTTTCTGGGACCCCGCCAACCGGCTCGAGCAGCCATCCTATGTCCTGATCAATGCAGAGCTTGGCTACACCTTCCCCAGCCAGAACCTGAAGGTGGCGCTGTGGGGCCGCAATCTGGCGAACGAACTGTATTCGCTTTATGTCACCGAGGCAGCAGCAGGTGATTCCATCGCTTATGCACGGCCCCGGACCTACGGCATCCGCGCCGAACTGCAGTTCTAGCAAGGCCGGTCGATGACCCCGGGTCCATCATCCGCTGTGCCACGGCTGCGCCCTGCCGAATGGTGGACCCTGATCATCCTGCTGACGATCTATGCTCTTGCCTATCTCGACCGCCAGATCCTGACCCTGCTGGTCGATCCGATCCGCGCCGATCTGGGTGTCAGCGATGTCGAGATGGGGTTCCTGCAGGGGCTTGGCTTTACGCTCTTCTTCGCGCTGTGCGGGCCTTTTGTGGGCTGGACGGTCGATCGCTACAACCGCCGCCTGATCATCTTCACCGGCATCGTCATCTGGTCGCTGAGCACGGCGTCGAGCGCATTTGCCAACAGCTATGGCCAGCTGCTGCTGGCTCGCTTCGGGGTTGGCGCGGGCGAGGCTGCGCTGCTGCCCGCAGCCTATTCGATCATCAGCGACATGGTCGACAAATCCCGGCTGGGGCGCGCCATGGCGATCTTTTCGCTGGGCAGCATCGTCGGCGCATCGCTGTCTTATGCGGTCGGCGGCGCGCTGGTCGGTTATGTCGGCGCCCTTGATGGTATTGCATTGGCTGGAATTGGCGCGCTGCGTGACTGGCAGCTGGTGTTCCTTGCGATCGGCGCCGTCGGCCTGCCGCTGGCGTTCCTGGTGTTCGCTTTTCCCGATCCGGGCAGGCGGCGCGCCACCACCACCGGTGCGGTGGCAGCCAGCGCCAGCCGCCAGCATTTCGCACGGCATTGGCGATTTTATGCCTGCCATTTTTCCGCGTTTTCATTGTTCTGCTTTCTGGGCGCGGCGACGACGGCGTGGTCTGCCACCTATATGATGCGCGAGTTTGGCTGGACCCCTGCGGGCGTCGGCGCGCTGCTGGGTATCAAGACCCTGGTGGCAGGTGCACTGGGCATGATCGGCAGCGGGCTGATCGCGGATTGGCTGATCAGGCGCGGGCGGCAGGATGCCCATCTGCGGATGTATCTCTACATCCTGCCGATCCACGCCCTGGCCGGGATTATCGCCTTTCTCACGCCCAATATGTGGGTCGCCTTCGCCGCGCTGTCGTTTGTTTCGCTGATCTCGCCGTTCATCGCGGTGGCTGCAGCCGCGCTGCAGCTGGCAACCATTCCCGAACGCCGCGGAATCGCCTCTGCGACATTCCTGCTGGTCTACAACCTCATCGGGTTTGGCCTTGGCCCACCCGCCATCGCGCTCGCGTCGCGGTTGATGTTCGGGGACAACGCCAATCTCGGCCCGGCGATGGCTTTGGCCTTTGGCGTTATTCCGCCGGTGATCATGGTCCTGCTGGCTTTGGGCCTGGCCCCGATGCGCAAGGCGGTTGCAGACGTTGCGAACCGCGATAATCTTCACCGTGATGGGACCCCTGCCGCCAGTTCAGCCAGCCGCGAAAGCTGACCGACCGTGCAGATCAGGGGTTGCCCGTCCGCACGGTTCCATGCACAGTAATCAGATAAACAATTAGGAGGATTAAGGTGCCGTCTCGGTATGCGCCATTTACTGGCCTGAAGGTAAGCCTCGCAAATTCCGTTCTGACCGTGATGCTCGATAATCCCCCGCTCAACGCTATGACCAGCCAGGCGCATGACGACCTGGGGCGAATCTGGGCTGTGGCAGGATCAGACCCCGACGTCCGCGTCATCGTGATGACGGGCGGCGGCGAGCGCGCATTCTGTGCCGGCGGCGACCTCAATCGCATGATCGAGAACTGGCCCGACCGCCCCCGCTGGCAGGTCGGCATGGCCGAAGCCCGCGCGATCATCATCGGCATGCTCGAGTGCCCCAAGCCGGTGATCTCGAGGATCAACGGACACGCCATGGGGCTGGGCGCGAGCATTGCGCTGGCAGGCGACATCACCATCATCGTCGACGACGCCAAGATCGGCGATTCGCATGTCAGCGTGGGACTTGCCACCGGTGACGGCGGCGCGCTGATCTGGCCGCACCTGATCGGCCTTGTCGAAGCGCGGCGGCACCTGCTTTCGGGCAAGCCACTTTCGGGCGCGGATGCCAAGGCGAAGGGGCTGGTGACCGAATCGGTCGCGCGCGACGCTCTGGACGCGACTGTCCAGCACTGGACCGACATGTTCCTCGCCCAGTCGCCCGAGGCGGTGCAGACCACCAAGCAATGCCTCAACCTCGACATTCTCGACAAGGCGCGGCGCTACATGGACGAGATGCTGCGGCTGGAAACCGTGTCGTGGGAATCGCCCAACCACCCTGAGGCCGTGCGCGCGATCCTCGAAAAGCGCGCCCCCCGCTTCACCTCAAATTGACCAGCAGGATCACTGAAATGTCCGACGAAATCGACATCGGCGTGCTCGCCGAAAGCTTTGCCGAGTTTCTGGGTGCCGAATGGCCCCGCGAGAAGGCGGTTGCCTTTGCGCGCGGCGATGCCCCGATGGCGGCCGATCTGTGGGCGCAGGCTGGTGCTTTGGGTTGGACCGCACTGACCGTATCCGAGGTGCAGGGCGGGCTTGGGCTAGGCACGCAGGCTGCCGCAGCGCTGCATGAGGCGCTGGGTGCAGCCGCAGCGCCGCTGCCGATGCTGGGCAACACCCTGGCCGTTGCCCTGCTGGACGCAGTTGCCACGCAAGAACAGCAGGACGCTCTGGTCGCAGGACTGTCCGACAGCAGCCAGCGTGCGGCCATGGCCAGCCCAGGCTCCGCCGTGATCGACGCCGATAGCGCGGAGCTGAACGGCGTGGTCTCCGATGTACTCGACGCCCCGTCCGCCACGCTGCTTTTCCTGCGGGGCAGCCGCGCCGGCCAGCCGGTGTGGATCGCGCTCCCGGCGGATGCCGCTGGCGTGACGATCGAGCGTTCGCTGCTTGCCGATACTTCGCGATCGCTGGGCACGGTCACGCTGCAGAACGTCGCGCTGGCAGACGCCCATGTGCTGGCCGACAATTGCGGGCCAGGCCTCGATGACGAACTGCTGCGGCTCGCAGGAATCGCATTGGCTGCGGACTCGCTGGGGTGCGGCAATGCCGTTCTGGTGGCGACCATCGAGTATATGGGCGTGCGCGAACAGTTCGGGCGGCTGATCGGCTCCTTCCAGGCGCTCAAGCACCGGGTCGCAGATCACAAGGCCGCGCTCGAGGCCGCGCGCGGCCTGGTCGAGCACGCCTCGGCTCTCGCGCCCGACGCACCCGGCGCGCTGCTCGCGGCGCTCACCGCCAAGCAGCATGTCACCCGCATCGTGGCCGAAGTCGCACGCGACTGCATCCAGCTGTACGGAGGCGTTGGGTTCACGTCGGAGTACGTCCCGCACATCTACCTCAAACGCGCCAAGCTGAACGAAGTCCTGTTCGGAACCCGAACGGTGTTGCTGGACCGCATTGCTGACATTCTGGAGGCCGCGTGATGAGCCGGACATATGACATTCTGGGCAAGGTTGGCGATGAGCAGGCTTTCCGCCAGGAAATCCGCGACTGGCTGGCAGAACATATGCCCAGGAACTGGCGGACCGAGTGGCAGCAGGTTCGCGGATCGGCGCTGAAGACCGAGATCGTCAAGTGGCTCGAGGCGCGCCGCGCTGTGGGTCTCGGCACGCCGCACTGGCCGAAGGAATGGGGTGGGCCGGGCCTTCCGTTCTCGTACCAGATCATGGTCTATGAAGAGCTTTCGCGCGCCGATGCGCCCGAGGTCGAGATGTTCATCATCTCGCTGTTCCATACGCCTGCCACATTGTTCGAGCACGGGACGCCCGAGCAGAAGGACAAGTATCTCTCCGGAATCATCCATGGCACCGACATCTGGTGCCAGGGCTTTTCCGAACCCGGCGCGGGGTCTGACCTGGCCAGCCTGCGCACCAGCGCCCGGCTCGAGGGCGACCATTATGTCGCCAACGGCCAGAAGATCTGGTCGTCGGGCGCAGCGCACGCCGATTATTGCCTGTTGCTCGCGCGCACCGACCCCAACGGCAAGCGCAAGCATGACGGCATCTCCTATTTCATCCTCGACATGAAATCGCCCGGGGTTGAAGTCCGCCCGATCAACCAAATCACTGGCGAAGCGCACTTCGCCGAGATCTTCATGGATGATGTGAAGATCCCCGTTGCCAACCTGATCGGCGCCGAGGGCAATGGCTGGAACATCGCTCAATCGACGCTGTCGACCGAGCGGGGACTGCTGATCTTCGGCGAAGTCGAGCGCCTCGCCCGCTCGTTCGAACTCGATGGCCAGGCGGCGCGTGACACATGGATGCGCGACGTGCAGTTCCGCCGCGAATACGCCGCGCTGTATGGGGAACTGCAGACCGTCAGGCTGATGATCCGCAAGCTGCTGATCGAGCTTGAGGCCAATCCGGACAAGGCCTCGCCCACGCTGCCGACGTATATCAAGCTGACCTGGGGGCCATTCCTGCAGCGGTATACAGAGTTTCTGCTGCGTGCCGAGGGGCTGGAAACCCAGAAGTGGCAGCCTGCCATCCCAGGCACCGGGCACAGCAGCCGTTTGCGGTTCAACGATTTTCTCAACAGCTACGGCTGGACCATCGCGGGCGGATCGAACGAGATCATGCGCAACATCATCGCCGAGAGAATTTTGGGAATGCCCAAAGGCTAGTCGAACCCAGCACCGCAAGCCGGCAATCCAAGACCGGCGAGGTGCGACAGGAGAGTGCAATGGATCAGGCCGCGAGCGCGCGTACCGAGCGGGGCGATTTCTATCGCCTCGTCATCCCGCTGATGATCGCGGAGCTGGTCGCGGCTCTCGAACTGACGATGATCTATGCCGCGATGCGCAGTCTGGTCGCCGATTTCGGCGGCACCGCGCAGGCCGGCTGGCTGGTCACCGCGTTCATGCTGTCGGCAGCGGCAGGCGCGGCGCTGTTCGGGCGATTGGGCGACCTTCTGGGGAGGCGCAATATTCTGCTCTGGGTGCTGGCGCTGTCCACCCTGGGCTCTGCGATCAGCAGCGTGACCAGAGAGCTGGAATGGCTGATCCTCGGGCGGACGCTGCAGGGGTTTGCGGGCGCGATCGTTCCCTTGTGCTTTGGCATGATCCGCGAACGGGTGAGCATCGACCGCGTGCCGCTGGGGATCGGCCTGATCTCGTCCTCGGTGACCATCGCGTCGGCATCGGGGCTCGTCATCGGCGGCCTGATCATCGACTATGCCGACTGGACGATGATCTTCAAGATCTCGGTGGGCCTGGGCGCCTTCGCGTTTCTGACCGTGCTGCTGTTCGTTGCCAAGGACAGGCTGAAGGCCAGTATCGGCGCGCTGGAGGATCTGCTGGGGGGCATGCTGTTCATCCCGGCGGTGATCAGCCTGCTGCTCGGCATAACCCACAGCTCGCGCCATGGCCTGTTCGATACCACCTCGCTGGCGTGGTTTGGCGGCGCCGCGCTATTCCTGGCCGCCTGGATCTGGCGCGAGCTCAGCGTCAAGAACCCGCTGCTCGACGTCCGCCTGCTCGCGAGGCCCGAGATTGCATGGCCCAACATCCTGATGGTGTTCATCGCGCTGGGGGTTTACCAGGGCGGCCACCTGATGGCGCTTTTCGGGCAGCAGCCGCTGGCCACCGGAATCGGGCTGGGGCTGACCGCAACGATGGCGGGCTTTCTGTTGCTGCCAGCCAACATCCTGGCGGGGCTGACGACGCCGTTCGTGGCCGCCGCGGTCAAGAAATTCGGGCCGAGAAACATCGCCCGCATCGGCTGCGCGATGATGAGCTCTGCGTTCCTGACGCTGGCGTTCTACAATGATAACGCAGGGCTGGTGCTCGCGCTGATGATCCTGCAGGGCGTTGGCCTGGGCATGGTCTATGTCACCATGCCAATCATCATCGTCCACGCCACCCCGCCCGACCGGACCAGCGAAGCCAGCGGCATGATGGCGGTGATCCGATCGACCGCCATGGCGGTGGGCGCGCAGACGGTGGCGACGTTGCTCGCAGCCGGAGGCGGCGGCGGACATAGCGGCGCGGGCGGCCACGCCTTCCCCGATGCGGCGGCGTATCAGACCGCCTTCCTGTATGTCGCGGGCACCGCGTTCATCAGCCTGCTTTTGTGCCAGATGCTGCCAAAGACATTATCGGCAGCGGCGGAAAGCTGACAGCGTTTCAGCCCTGGCTGACAGGCGGGGCGAAGTCGGCGATGACCGGGGCGAAGCGCGGCGGCCGCTTGTCCCGCCGTGCGGCCATCGCTTCCTTGAAGTCGGCATGGTCCAGCGTTGCAGGCACCAGCGCCGCAGCGTTCGCGCGCGCGGTCTCGAAATCCTGGGTATCGACCTCGGCCATCTGGCGCTTGATGTGCGCAAAGCTCGATGGCGCGTGCACTGCGATGGAACGCGCATAATCCAGCGCGGCGTAGGCAAAGCCGTCTGCCGGCAGAACCCGCGACACCAGCCCCTTGGCGCAAGCCTCCTCAGCGCCGATGCGCCGGGCAGACAGCAGCATTTCGGTGGCATTGCCCTGCCCCATCAATCGCGAGAGCGACCACGCCAGCCCGCCTTCGGCACACAGGCCGAGCGATGCAAACGGGGCGAGGAAGAACGCGCTGTCTGCTGCAATCCGGATATCGGCCGCACAGGCCATCGCTAGCCCGATCCCCGCGCACGGGCCATGGATCGCAGCGATCACCGGTTTGGGCAGGTTGGTAAAGCCATCGTAGCGCAGGCCTGCCGAGGCATTGCTGGGCGTGTCGGGTCCCGCCGACAGCGCATTCAGCACCTCGGTATCGGCGCCCGCGCAAAAGCCCCGCCCTGCCCCGCGCAGCAGGATGGCGCGCACATCCGGATCGAGCCCGGCGCGGGTGAAGGCTGCGGTCAGCCCTGCCGACATCGCCGCGTTGGACGCGTTCAGCCGGTCAGGGCGATTGAGCGTGATCACCGCCACGCCATCGGCGGCGTCATAGAGCACCGGGTCTGGCTCGGGCGCGGTCACCAGCCTGCCAGATCGGCGGCGCGCAGCCGGTGGCGCGAGGGCGATCCCAGCCAGGCCCAGTTGAGCATCGCACGCTTCATGTACAGATGCGTGTCGTGCTCCCAGGTGAAGCCGATGCCGCCGTGGGCCTCGACCGTATCGCGGGTGACCTGCAGATAGGTATCGGCAAGGTGCGCCTTGGCCTGCGAGGCAGCGTGCGAGGCCTTGTCCGGCATCGCGTCCCAGGCGTGCGCGGCATACCAGTACAGCCCGCGCGACGGTTCGGTGGCGAGCGCCATCGCGACCAGCTGATAGCGCAGCCCCTGAAACCCGGCGATCGGCTGGCCATATTGCTCGCGCAGCTTGGCATATTCCACCGACATGGTGACGCAATGGTCGGCGCCACCAAAGCAATCCGCTGCGAGCAGGACTGCAGCCGCATCCATCAGCCGCGTGACGACCTGTGCATCGCCCGGCATCGGATCGGCCGCAGCACCATCGAAGGTCACGGTATCGACGGGACGGGTGCGGTCAGCGCTGTCGATGCGCACGCAGCTATAGGCCGCACCCTTTTCGACCAGCGCCAGCCCGTCTGCGGTGCCGACCACGATCAGGTCAGCTTCGGCAGCGTTGGGGACCAGCGTCTTGAACCCGCTCAGGCTGGGACCAGACAATGTCCAGGCGTCGGGCATCCAGCCGCTCTTGCCTTCGCAGAACGCAACCGTGGCCAGCGCTTCGCCGGACGCCAGCCTTGGCAGCCATTTGCCCTGCTGCGCATCCGATCCGCCCAGCGCAATCGCAAGCGTCGCCAGCGCATGGCCCAGGAACGGCACTGGCGCGACCGCCTTACCCAGAGCCTCGGCAACGATCGCCAGATCGACCAGCTCGAGCCCAAGCCCATCATGCTCTTCGGGCACCATGATCGCAGGCACGCCCATCGCGCACAGCGCACTCCAAAGCTCTGCATCGAACTGCGCATCGCCGGGGGTATCGAAGATCTTGTGGACGCGCAGCGGATCGCATTTGTCGCGCAGCAGGTTGGTCACGCTGTCGACCAGCGCAAGCTGGTCCTCGGTCAGCAGGAAGTTCATGCCGGCGCTCCCTGGGTCTTGTCGCGCGGCAGGCCAAGGCTGCGCTCGGCTATGATATTGCGCTGGATGTTCGATGTGCCCCCGGCGATCGACATCGACAGCGAGATCATGAACCGTTCGATCCATTTCAGCCGCTCGCCGCCCATGTCGACAAAATCGTTTTCGACAATATCGCGCGCCAGTTTCGATATTCGGCCCGCCAGCTCGGTCATGTAGACCTTGGGCATGGTCTGGAACGACCCGATTTCGCGGTCATGCACGTCGTGCGAGGTGGCACGGTAGGTGGAATAAGTGAGGCTGAGCAATTGCCCCTCGATCGCGGCCAGCTCCTCGCGGATGCGCGGGTTCTTGATCGCAGGCGCGCCGTCATACTCGACCTCCTTGGCCAGCTTGACCAAGTCACGGAACATCGAAAGGCTCCAGGTCATCGTAGCGATGCCTGAGCGTTCGTGCTTGAGCGTGGAGCGGGTGACGTTCCAGCCCTTGCCGCGCTCCCCCACCAGCATGTCGGCGGATGCCTCGACATTGTCGAAGAACACCTCGCTGAATTCCTTCTGCCGGGTCATCTGCACCAAGGGACGCACGGTGATTCCGGGCTGGCGAATATCGACCAGGATATACGAGATGCCCGCATGCTTGGCGGCATCGGGCTCGGTCCGCACCAGGCAGAACATGTGCGTCGCCTTGTGCGCGTGGCTGGTCCAGATCTTCTGGCCGTTGATGATCCATTTCGATCCGTCTGCCGACAGCTCCGCCCGGGTGCGCAGCGAGGCGAGGTCGGACCCCGCATTGGGCTCGGAAAAGCCCTGCGCCCAGATGATATCGCCGCGCAGCGTCGGCGCGATCCACTTTTGCTTCTGCTCCTCGGTGCCCCATTCGAGCAGGGTCGGCACGACCAGCCCGTTGCCCGGAATCCGCCCCGAAGGTGCCCGCGCCCTGGTCAGCTCCTCGCGGATGATCTCTGCCTTGACGATGTCCGAAGGTTGCTCGGAACCGCCATAGGCCTTGGGAATGCTGCGGTGCATATAGCCACGCTCGATCGCGGCGATCACGAAGGCGCGCTCGTTCTCGTGCGATTTGAAATTGCCGTCCGCCGGGGGCCAATGTCCCTTGATGAACTCGCGCACCTCCTCGCGGAAGGCATCAAACGCGCTGCCGAAACCCAATTCCATCGAAAATTCCTCTGGCCCGATTTTTCCCATCTGAAAACCGGTTGCGCACCCAAGTCAAGCAATAATCCTATAACTGATTGAGCGGATATTGTGGTAGAAGCTGGCAACCGAGCGTTCGCCCAATGACGCGAAAGTCATATTGACATTTTTTGCTATTTTGTCAGGATGCCCGGACCAAGGAGAGACGCACATGCTGGTTCCCCAAGATTCGATTCCGGAAAACGTGCCCGCCGAATTGGTGGTCGATTTCGATTTTTTCGCGCTGGATCAGCTTGGCAAGGACGACATCCAGCTGGCGTGGGCAACATTGCACGATGGCCCCGATATCGTCTGGACGCCGCATAATGGCGGCCACTGGATCGCCACGCGCGGCGAGGATATCGACGTCATGCAGGTCGATTACGAGCACTTCAGCCACAAGAACTTCAACCTGCCGCGCAGCGAGATGGATCAGTATTCGCTGCCGCTGGGGCTTGATCCGCCCCACCACACCCCGTTTCGCAAATCGATCATGCCCGCCTTCGGCCCCCGCATGATCAAGGCGCTGGAAGGCGTGGCGCGCGATACGGCGCGCGAACTGGTGGCGCAGATCGCCCCGCGCGGCCACTGCGAGTTCATCGAGGATTTCGCCAAGGTGCTGCCGATCAACGTCTTCCTCGGCATGGTCGATCTGCCGCTCGAACACCGCCACTTCCTGCTCGAATGGGCGGAGGTCGCGGTGCGCTCGCCCGATCTTGCCAAGCGCATGGAGGTGCACGGCAAGATGCGCGAGTATCTGACCCCCTATATCGATGCGCGGATGCAGACGCCGGGGGACGACGTGATCAGCCTGGTGATCACCGGCGACATCGGTGGCCGCCCGCCCTCGCGCGACGAGGTGTTCGGCATGTCGACCTTGCTGCTGTTCGGCGGGCTGGATACGGTCGCCTCGCAGCTCGGCTTCATCGCGCTGCATCTGGCGCGCAATCCCGCCCAGCGCCGTGAGCTGATCGAGCACCCCGAGCTGCGCCCGCGCGCCACCGAAGAGCTGATCCGCCGCTTCGGCCTGCCCAACACCGCGCGCGTGCTGACGCAGGATTTTGCCTATAAGGGCCTGCAGTTCCGCAAGGGCGACATGATCCAGCTGCCGAAATGCCTGTACGGTCTGGATGACCGCAAGAATGACGATCCGCTGACTGTCGATTTTCACCGCAAGCCCTCGCAGATCAAGCATGCAGCCTTTGGTGCCGGGCCGCACATCTGCCCCGGTGCCTCGCTCGCCCGGCGCGAACTGATGGTGTTCATGGACGAATGGCTGCCGCTGATCCCCGATTTCGAGATCGATCCCGACAAGCCGCTGGTGATGAAATCAGGCCCGGTCAACGGGGTGCTCGAGCTGCACCTGAAATGGCAGGCGTAAGACGATGACCGCCATCGACGACAGCCCGGTCCGGACAGCGATCCGCTCCGCCATAGAGGCAGGCCATGAAGAGGCAGTGCATGTCGCTGCCTACAAGGACGGCAAGCTGTGCATCGATGTGTGGGATGGTCTGGCCGACCCTGCGACCAACACGCCTGCCACCGCTGATACGCTGTACAACGTGTACTCGGTGACCAAGGCGGTTGCCGCCACCGCGCTGCATATCCAGGTCGAAAAAGGCCTTGTCGACTACGACGCCCCGATCGCCGACTATTGGCCCGAATTCGCGCAGAACGGCAAGGCTGCCGCAACGGTGCGCCACGCGCTGACGCACCGCGCAGGCGTTCCCGTGATGCCCGAAGGCGTGACGCCTGAACTTATGTGCGACACCGCCTGGATGGCGAGCGCGATTGCGGCGATGGAACCGCTGGCACCGCCGGGCGAGAAGACGCTGTACCAGTCGATGACCTTCGGGTGGATCGTCGGTGAAATCGTCCGCCGCAGCGATCCGGGCCAGCGCGATCTGAGCAGCTTCGTGCAGCAGGAGATCGCGCAGCCGCTGGGCCTTGCCGACCTGTGGATCGGTATTCCCGACAGCGTGGCGGGCAGGGTCGCGGTGATGTCCAACCGCAACGAGAACGATCCGCCCCCGCCCGAGGCGACGCTGTACGCGCGATCGATGCCGCATGCGGTCGATCTGGTGCCGCGCGTTTTCGGGCGGGCCGATGTCCAGCGCGCCTGTATCGCTGGCGTGGGCGGAATCTTCAACGCGCGCGACGAAGCCCGGTTCTGGGCGATGCTGGCAAATGGCGGCGAACTGGATGGCGTCCGCCTGCTGTCGCCCGAGCGCGTCGCCGCGTTTTCGGCCCTGCGCGACAATGGCGACGAGCCCGATCCGGTGATGTTCGGCATGCCGATCCCGATCAGCGTCGGCGGATACTGGCTGGGCGGTCACCGCGTCAGCAGCCCGCGCGCGATCTGGCACCCAGGGGCCGGGGGATCGCTCGGTTGGGCCGACCCCGACCAGAACCTTGCCGTGGCAATCTGCCACAACCGAATGTTCAACGCGCGCGACCCCAAGGACGATCCGATCCTGCCGATTTCGAAGGCCGTGGTCGCAGCGCTGGGTTTGGAGTGGAAATCATGATGACGTTGCCCAAGCTTGAAGATCTGTCCGATCCCGATTTCAACCCGTTCGAAATCGAAAAGCTCTCCACCGGGCACTGCCCCGATCCCTACCCGCGCATCCATGAACTGATGCAGCAGGGCAGCGTCGTGACGGGCAGCTATCGCGACGAGTTTACCGAGATCAAGGATGTGCAGCGCGATGGCGTGCCGCAGGTTATGGTGCTGGGTTATGATGCGGTCATGCATGTCCTGACCCATCCGGAAATCTTCACCAACCGCGAGGCATTTATGCCCAGCCTGGGCCAGGCATTTGGTGAATCGGTATCGGTCATGGATGCGCCGGATCACACCCGGTATCGCAAGATCTTCCAGAAGGCGTTTCTGCCGCAGGTCGTTTCCAAATGGGGGGAGACCGTTGTCGATCCCGTCGTCAACAGTTTGATGGATGTTTTCATCCACACCGGCAAGGCAGACCTGGTTGACCAGTTCACCCACCATTATCCGTTTCAGGTGATCTACGCGCAGCTTGAACTGGAGCCTGAACAGGCTCCGGTGTTCCACAAGCTGGCGATTGCGCAGCTGCTATCTGCCATCGGTGCCCCGCAAGGGGCCGAGGCAACCAAAAAGCTTGGCGTGTTTTTCGGACAATTGCTGAAGCTGCGCCGGGAGAACCCCGGTACCGATCTGGTCAGCCACCTTGCAACAGTCGAAGCCGATGGCGAACGCCTGCCGGATATCGTGCTCATTTCGTTTCTGCGCCAGCTGATGAACGCAGGTGGCGACACCACCTTCCGCGGCACCAGCGCGCTGCTGCTGGGGCTGTTGACCCATACTGACCAGCTGGATGCGGTCCGCGCCGACCGGAGCCTGATCCCCCAGGCGATCGACGAGGCGCTGCGCTGGGAGGGGCCGGTTTCCTCCACCTATCGCTATGCCATTTGCGATACAGAAATCGACGGCGTGACGATCCCCAAGGGCACATTCATCAACCTGGTGCTGGCATCAGCCAACCGCGATCCGCGCAAGTTTGCCAACCCGGACAGTTTCGACATCTTCCGCGAACGCAAGTTCCGTTCTGCGGCCTTTGCCAGCGGGCCGCACCTGTGCATCGGCCAGCATCTTGCAAAAGTGGAGATGACGCGCGCGCTCAATGCGCTGCTCGACAAATTGCCCAACATGCGACTTGATCCGGACATGCCACCACCGCAGATGATCGGCCATATACTGCGGGCCCCGGAGCACCTTTGGATCAAGTTCGACAGCTGAGGACAGTTCGATGATGCAATGGATGTGTATGGACTGCGGCTATGCCTATGATCCGGCGAAGGGCGATCCCATGGGCGACATCCCCCCTGGAACTGCCTGGGAGGATTTGCCCGAGGATTGGAAATGCCCCGATTGCGGTTCACCGAAGTCGGAATTTGAACTGATTGAGATGTAAGCGGCGGCACGGCTGGTCGCATGGCCCGCCTGACGTGATGATGACCACCATCCGAAAATCAAGGGACAAGCCATGATAGTGCCCCGGGATGCCGCTGGACTCACGCCGGAATGGCTCACCGCTTTGCTGGCGGAGAGCGAGCCGGGTCTGGTTGTCGATTCAACGGAAATCGTCGACATCCAGCGCGGTGCCTGCACCAAGATCAGGATAGCAGCGCGGACAAACCGTAACGATTTTCCATCAACCCTGATGCTGAAAGTGGGGTTTGAGGCGCATAGCGAAGCCATGGCCCGGATGCATGTCAACGAGTATCACGCCTATGCCGATCTGATGCCGACCGTCGATTTCAATGCCCCCAAATGCTATGGTGCCGCGATGGACAGCGAGGGCCGTGCACTGGTTTTGCTGGAAGATTTGTGCCTGCGGAACGTTCGGTTCCTGACGCTGCAGGAGCCTGTCGGCTTTGATCTGGCGAAGCGGTTTCTAGAAGGCCTGGCCCGTTTCCATGCGCGCTGGTGGAATGCCCCGGATCTTGACACCCGGTTTGGCTGGGCGCTCGACACCGGAGAGGACGGCGTTGCCTTCTATTTCCACCTGCTCAACACCCCCGACAAGTTCGAGCGTTATGCCACGGCTCCGCGCGGGGCCGCCATGCCAAAATCACTGCTCGATCCGGCAAGGATTTATGCCGCGCATCGGGCGATGACAGCAGCACACAAGGCCGAGGCCATGGCGATGGTGGTGAACCATGGCGACATGCACCTGGGCAACCTCTATCTCGACGCGGACGGAACCCCGGGTTTTCTCGACATGCAGCCCCGCCGGGGGGCGTGGTCGATCGATGTCAGCTATTTCCTGATCGCCGGGCTGGATCTGGTTGATCGTCGCCGCTGGGAAGGCGCATTGCTGCAGCATTATCTGCAGTGTCTGGCGCAAGAGGGAGTCGAGGCGCCTTCGTTCGATACCGCATGGGCGGCCTATCGCCGCGATGTCGTCTGGGGCCTGCTGATCTGGATGCTCAACAGCTCGCAGTTCCAGACAGAGGCCAACAACACCGCCGCCGCGACGCGCTTTGCGATGGCGATGCTCGATCTCGATACCTTCGGCGTGCTCGGCGTCTGAGCGCCTGCACCGATCTGTAGGACGGACAGGACGCAGCCGCCTGGCCGCATCCTGTCACGATCAATCAGACGATTTCGGCGATCACCACACCCACTTCATAGGTCTCGCCCAGTTCGCCGATGATCCTGAGCTTGCCGGTTGCGGGACTTTCGACCTCATTGGTCGATTTGTCGCTTTCCAGCGCATAAAGCGGCTGGCCCTCGGTGACCTGGCTGCCGTCTTCGGCCAGCCATTCGCTCAAGATGCCCTCGTTCATCGAAAAACCGATTTTGGGTATTGTTACCTGAAATGCCACGATGGCCTCCTTAGCTTGCCAGATCGACGATGGCCGCCAGAATGCGCTCGGCATTGGGGGCGAACGCGGATTCGAGCGGTTTCGAATAGGGGACGGGGCAGAAGGTGCCGCCGAGACGCTTGACAACCTTTTTGAGCTGGCCGAACAGTTCCTCGTTGATGACCGCGGCGATCTCGGCACCGACGCCGTGCTCCTTGACCGCTTCATGCACGATCAGCACCCGGCCCGTCTTGGCCGCCGAGGCAAGGACCGTCTCGCGATCCCACGGCGCGATGGTGCGCAGATCGACGACCTCGACCGAGATGCCCTGTTCTGCAGCCTTGGCAGCCGCCTGCCGTGCTTCGATCGCCATGCGCGCGTACGTGACGATGGTCAGGTCGCTTCCCTCGATCTGTACCGCAGCCTTGCCCAGAGGGACGCGGTGGCTGCTGTCGGGCAGTTCCATCGCCATCGGCATGAAATAGGTCGGCAGATTCTCGATGAACAGCACCGGATCGGGATCATCGATGGCAGAGCGCAGCAGGCCATAGGCATCTTCGGGCGTCGACGCAGCGCACACCTTGATCCCCGCGGTGTGCGCAAACCACGCCTCGAGATAATCGCAATGCTGGCCGCCCGAACCGAAGCCCAGACCAGTCATCGTGCGGATGACGATCGGCACGTTGGTCTGGCCGCCCGACATAAAGCGCAGCTTGGCGGCATGGTTGACGATCATGTCCATCGCCACCGTGGTGAAATTCATCAGCATGATCTCGGCGACAGGCTTGTAGCCTGCGAGGCTTGCCCCGATCGCTGCTCCCATGATGGCCTGTTCGGAGATTGGCGTCGAGCGGACTCGGTCATCGCCGAACGCCGTCGACAGGCCCTTGGTGATCTTGGCGATGCCGCCCCCTTCGGGATCGGCAAGATCTTCGCCCAATGTGATCACCTTGGGGTCATCGGCCATCGCGTCGTGATAGGCCTTGGCAATCGCCGCAAGGATCGAAACGGTGGGCTTGGGCGCCTTGGTCGGCTTCTCTGCCTGTGCAACATCGGTCATGCCGACATCTCCTTTTCGAACACATCGAAGCGCAGCGAATCCGGTTCTGGCCATGGCGATGCCAGCGCAAATTCGAGCGCGTCGTCGATCTGTGCCTCGATATCCGTTTCCATCGCGGCGAGCTCCTCTTCGGTGGCAATACGATCAGCGATCAGGCGGGCGCGCAGGCGCGAAACCGGATCGGCCTCGATCGCGGCGGCCTTTTGCGCCGGTGGAATGTAGCTGTCGTCGTCGCCGAAATTGTGGCCATAGAAACGGAAGGTCATGCATTCGAGCAAGGTCGGCCCCTCGCCTGCGCGGGCGCGGGCGACGGCTTCGGCAAAGGCGGAATACATGGCTTCGGCATCGTTGCCGTCGACGCGCACGCCGGGCATGCCATAGCCCTCGGCACGGTTGGCGATGTTCTGCCCACCAGTCATCTTCTCGAACGTGGTGTGCTCGGCAAACAGGTTGTTCTGGCACACGAAGATCGTCGGCAGCTTCCACACCGAGGCGAGGTTCATTGCCTCGTGGATCGCGCCGATGTTCGAAGCGCCGTCACCAAAGGTGCAGATCGATACCCGGTCGCTCTTGTCGAGCTGCGCGCCCCAGGCCAGGCCATTGGCGATCGGCGCGGACGATCCGACGATACCGGTGGTGACCATGATGCCCTTGGCGGGATAAGTCAGGTGCATCGGCCCACCCTTGCCCTTGCACGAACCGGTGGTGCGCCCGGCAAGCTCTGCCCACAATTCGCGCAACGGAAAGCCCTTGGCGAGCATGTCGTGGATGCCGCGATAGATGGTGCACAACGTATCGTCATCGCGCAGGATGTTGCCCATCACCGATGGAATGATCTCCTGGCCGCGATAGGAATAATAGACCATCGCGATCTGCCCGGACAGAATCACCTTGCGGGCGCGCTCGTCGTTCGCCTTGAGCAGGGCCGCCCGCCGGTAAATATCCAGCAGAATTGCAGAATCTGCGACCAGTTGCCTGTCAGCCATCCAGGGGCTCCCTCTACCTAAAGCATTTTAATCAGTGTAATTCGCTATAGGATTAAGATGCTGCTGTCGAGGGTTTTGACAGGCATATCAGCGCGTTTTCGAAGCAGATGGTATCATTTGCCGACACGAAAAACGCGGCAAAGCAAAGCTCGGGAGCAGACGAGCCGATGCAGTCGGAAAGGGCTTTGCGTCAGTCCAGAAGGTCGACGGCAGAATTTCGCCCCACCTGCGCCAGCCAGACCTCTCCGGCGGCAATCATGTGCTTTTTCCAATGGGCTTCGGCGGCATCGCCATCCTTGGCCTCGATCAGGTCGACCAGCCGGGAATGCGATTTGAGGCCGAACCGCAACTGCTTTTCGGACAGATCCGGATCTTCGCCCTGGCGCCGGCGCGAGGAAAGCGAAAGGTGCGCATCGACCAGTCCGCGAAGCGCCTGCGAAAACATGTTGAGTGTGCGGTTGCCTGAAAGCTCCATCAGCAGTCGGTGGAACTCGGCGATCAGCAAGGTCACCGCCATGCGGTTCTTGATGTTGCTCATTTCATCTTCGATGAACGAGCGCAGGATCGGTACGGCCGCCTCGCTGTTGCGTTCTGCGACGAGCCGCGCTGCGGGCGGCTCGATCAGTGTCCGCATCTCGTAAAGATCGCCGATGGTGACACCCTGTGACTGCAGGATGATCCCAGCGGCCCGCTCGACCATTTCGTAATTTGGCGAGCTGACCCTCGCACCGCCACGCGCGCCGCGCGCGACCGTGACCAGTCCCTCGGATTCGAGAATCCGGACCGCTTCACGGATGGTGGGCCTGGAAACCTCGAATTCGGAAATGAGCTGCGCCTCGGCCGGCAGCGTGTCCCCATCGACCAGTTCGCCCCGGATGATGGCATTGCGGATCTGTCGCGCCACAAGTTCCGCGGTCTTCGGGACCCGGACAGCATCCGCATTGCTCCGGCTTCCCACCGGAATAACCGCAAATCCGTTAGACAATTTATATTCCTTGTTCAGTGTGCCACAGTCTTAGCCTGCAAACGCGTTTGTGGGCAAGGACCAACACGCGACAACGCCCTTGCATTCAGTCCTGTTACCTAGTTAGATGATAATCAGAAGCGGTATGGCAGGTTGCCGTGCACGAAGCCGCCGTTAATCGCGCTGATCTGGAGCAGGATGTCGACGAGGGCCATGGCAACGAATCAGAGTTTTCCTCTGGCGCAGTCGACCCGTACGCCGGCAACACCCTTCTCCATCTAAGCTTGGTCGCATTCTGCGGTACAGCCTGCGGAGTGCGTCGCGTTTCGCAATTGAAGGGTAGCTTGATGAGTAATTGGGACGAGAGCGCCGATTTCGTGATCGTCGGAAGCGGCGGCGGATCGATGGTCGCGGCGCTTGCGGTGGCCGATGCGGGAAAGCGGCCGCTGATTCTGGAAAGGACCGACAAGATCGGCGGATCGACCGCGATGTCCGGCGGCGTGTTCTGGATTCCCAACCATCCGCTGCAGGCACGCGACGGAGTTGCCGACAGTGACGAGAAAGGCCGCACCTATCTTGACGCGGCGGTCGGCGATCTTGGCCCTGCCACCTCGCGAGCGCGCAAGGACATGTTCCTGAAACAGGGGCCCAGACTGTTCGATTACCTCGAAGCCAAGGGCATGCCGTTCGTGCGCTGCGATGGCTGGTCGGACTATCACGATGATCTGCCAGGTGGAATGGCGGAAGGTCGCTCGCTGGCGGTCGAGCCGTTCAACGTCAAGGAACTGCCCGGCGAATGGGCGTCCAAGCTGCGCCGGGGCCTGTCGGCGCTTCCGGTGCGCGGGGTCGAAGGGCGTCAGCTGATGCTGCTCAAGCGCACCTTCAGCGGCAAGGTGGCTGCGCTCAAGCTGGGAATGCGGATCATCAAGGCGAAGATCCAGGGCCGCGAACTGGTTGGCGCGGGGACCGCGATCCAGGGACGCATGCTGCAGATGGCGGTGCGGCAGAACATCGATATCCGCATCAATTCCGGCGTCAACGAGCTGATCGAGGAAAATGGCCGGATCACCGGGGTTGTCACCCAGAAGGATGGCAAGCCGTGGCGGGTCGAGGCGCGCGAAGGCGTGCTGATCAACGCCGGCGGCTTTTCGCACAACGAGGCGATGCGCAAGCAATATGGACCGCAGCCGTCATCGGTCGCGTGGACCAACGCCAACCCCGGCGACACCGGCGAAATGATTCAGGTCGCCAAGGCGCATGGCGCGGCGCTGGACTTCATGGATGGCGCGGTGTGGATCCTGACATCGACCCCGCCATCGGGCGAGCGTTACATTCACGTGCTCGACATCCCCAAGCCGCACTGCATTCTGGTGAACCAGAAGGGCCAGCGTTACACCAACGAGGCGCAGAGCTATATGGCGAACGGCCAGGCGCTTTATGCCAATGGCGACGTGCCGGTTTGGGCGATCATCGAATCGCGCCACCGTGATCGCTATCCGTGGAGCTTCAACGCCGGCAAGACCCCGCAATCGTGGTTCGACAGCGGGTATATGAAGAGCTCGGAGACCATCGAGGGCCTCGCCGAGCAGATCAACGTGCCGCCCGCAAACCTCAAGGCGACGATCGAGCGGTTCAACGGCTTTGCCCGCAAGGGCATCGACGAAGATTTCGGGCGCGGGTCCAAGGCCTATGACTTGGTGTTCGCCGATCCCACGCACGGCCCCAACCCGGGCCTGGGCGCGTTCGAAAAGCCGCCTTATTTTGCCGTCGCAATCTATCCGGGCGATGTCGGCACCTTTGGCGGCATCCTCACCGACGAATTCGCGCGTGTGCTCAAGGAAGATGGATCTGTCCTGCAGGGGCTGTATGCCACCGGCAATTCCACCGCCTCGGTGATGGGCAAGACCTATCCGGGCGCTGGAGCCAGTATCTCACCCGCGTTCATCTTTGGCTGGGTCGCGGCCCGCCACGCGCTGGGCCAGGCGCCGAACTGACACCAGCGATAAGGACGCCTGCAATGCAACCCGATGTCGAAGCCATGGTCCGCGAACTGTATGATCGCCAGAAGATCCGCGAGGTGGTGACCAATTACTGCCGCGGCGTGGACCGGATGGATCGCGACCTGCTGCTGTCCTGCTATCATCCCGATGCGGTGGACGATCACGGCTTTTTCGTCGGCGGGCCGGAGGCGTTCTGGGATTGGGTTAACCACTACCACAACAACGCGCAGGCCACCCATCAGCACATCATCACCAACCACAATTGCGAGCTCGAGGGCGATGTCGCGCATACCGAAACCTACTGGATGATGGCGGGCATGGACGCGAAGGACTTCACCCTCGCGATCGGCGGTGGCCGCTATGTCGACCGGATGGAGAAGCGCGACGGCCAGTGGCGCATCGCGGCGCGCAAGTGTGTCTCCGAATGGGGCGGCGTCCCGCAAGCCTCAACGGTGCCGCCGCAGTTCATGGCGATGTTGCGCGAAAGCGGTGTTGTCGCGCGCGACCGATCGGATTCGTCCTATGAGCGCCCGCTGGCGGTCGATCCGGCGCGTATCGGCATCAATCTGGATATCCTGCCGCCCGGCTATGCGCCCGATTGACGCCTAAGCGATGAACGATATGCACGCCTATCGGCTGAGCGCGCCCGGATCGCTCGACAACCTGGTCAAGCGGCAAGAACACCAGCCGGACATCGGCCCTGCTGATGTGCTGGTCCGCATCCGTGCGCTATCGCTGAACGCGCGCGATCTGATGATGGTGCACGGCCCGCAACCTTATGGCCCGAAGCCTGATATCATTCCTGTTTCCGATGGTGCGGGGGAGGTCGTCGCCTGCGGGTCAGCCGTCAGCGACCTGACACCCGGCCTACGCGTTGTGCTGCCGTTTCGTCCGGGCTGGATCGAAGGGCCATTCAAGCCTGCCGATGCCGCCACCGATCTGGGCGGAGCCGTGGACGGCGTTTTGTGCGAGAATGTCGCGATCGCCGCGCGCGCCGTCGTGCCCATTCCCGATGACATGAGCTTTGAAGCTGCTGCCACGTTACCGTGCGCCGGTGTCACCGCATGGTCGGCGTTGACGCGGGGCAGCCCGATCCGGGCTGGCAGCCATGTGCTGGTGCTCGGAACCGGCGGCGTCTCGATCTTCGCGCTGCAGATCGCCAAGTCGATGGGCTGCACCGTGATCGCGACGACATCCAGCGATGCCAAGGGCCGCAGCCTGATGGCGCTCGGCGCGAACCATGTCATCAATTACGTGAGCACACCCGACTGGAGCGCGGCGGTGCGTGACGTCACTGGCGGTCGTGGGGTTGACCGGGTGGTCGAAGTCGGCGGGGCAGGCAGCCTGCCGCAATCGATGAAAGCGCTTGCCCCGGAGGGCGAGATCGCCCTGGTCGGCTTGCTGGATAATCCGATGAACACGATCAGCCCGCTGCCCTTGATGTCCAGCGTGGGCGTTATCCGCGGAATTTCCGTGGGCTCGCGCGCCGATCTGGTCGCCTTGCTGGCGCAGATGCATCGAAGTTTCGCACCCGCCATCGACCGCGTCTTCGACTTCGACGAAGCTCCGCAAGCCCTGGCCTATCTCGCGTCGCGCCAGCATGTCGGCAAGGTCGTCATCCGCGTTTGACTCAAGGCCTGCATAGTCAGCCGCGCACGAATGCTCCGGCGCGTCGTTCGGAAACCGCTTTGATCCCCTCGGCAAAGTCCTGCGTCTGCTTCAAGCCCGCCTGCAGCACCGCCTCCTTTGCGGTAGCGGCGCGGATCCGGTCGGCCAGGCCTGCACGCAGCGTTTCACGCGTGGCCTCGACTGCCAGCGGCGCATTCTCAGCAATCAGCGCAGCAAAGGCACGGGCGGATCGCGCCAGATCGCCGGGTGCTGCCAGTTCATCGACCAGCCCCCAATCGAATGCGGTCACGCCGCTGATCCGCTCGGCAGTCAGCAGCATCCGCGCAGCCTTCTGCCCGCCGACGATTTCGGGCAAACGCACCGAAATTCCGAACCCCGCGTGAAAGCCGAGCTTGACGAAATTGGCGGAAAACCGGGCGTCGTCGGTCGCAATCCTGAAGTCCGCCACCAGCGCCAGCCCCAGTCCCGCGCCGATCGCCGCCCCCTGCACCGCAACGATCAGCGGCTTTCGAGTCGCATAAAGCCGCACCGCCTGGGCATATAATTCCAGCGTCTGGGCATTCTCATCGTCCTGCGCAAAATCGCCACCTGCGGTGAAATCGGCGCCAGCACAGAACACCTTGCCTTCCGATTGCAGCAGCACGACGCGGCAGGCATCATCCTTGTCCAGCGCATCCAGCGCATCGGCGATCGCCCTGAGAAGCGGAGCAGAGACATGGTTGTACGGGGGGCAGGCAAATGTGACGACGCCGATATGCCCCTCGACCTCCGATGCCAGGCGAAAGCTTTGCTGCATCGCGGTCATTCGCGCGTTCCCAGCAGGTTACGCGCGACCACCCAGTTGTGGATCTCGCTCGGCCCGTCGTAGATGCGCATCGTGCGCAGCTTGTTCGACATCAGGTACAGGGGCAGCTCGCGGGTCATTCCCATGCCCCCGAACATCTGCATGGCATGATCGACGATCTCATAGGCCGATTCAGTGCAATAGGATTTGATCATCGAGATTTCCTGGCGGGTATCGCGGCCCTCATCGATCTTCCACGCGCAGTCATAGGTCATCAGCCGCATCGCGTGGATGCGCGTCGCAGCGTCGGCGACCCAGTTCTGCACCGTCTGCCGCGCGGCCAGCGGCTTGCCGAAGGTCACCCGCTGCGGCGCATATTCGACCATCATGTCGAGCGCGCGCTGCGCCATGCCGATCGACCAGGATGCCATCTCGATCCGCCGCGTGCCCAGCCGCACCTGCATCGGCGCAAAGCCCTGGCCGCGTGTTCCCAGCAGCTTCCATCCCGGCACCCGGCAATCCTCGAGCGCGATTTCGTAGGTCGCGCTGCCATCGATCATCGGGATCTTGCGCAGAACATTGAAGCCGGGCGTGTCTCTGTCGACCAGAAACGCCGACATGCCGTTGCGGCCGTTGGGGTTCTTGTCGGTCACCGCCATCAGGATGGTGAAATCCGCCTCGGCGGCGCGCGTGATCCAGATCTTGCGGCCATTGATCACCCAGTCGTCGCCGTCTTGCACCGCGGTGGTGGTCATCCGCGAAGGGTCTGCACCCGCGCCGGGCTCGGAAATCCCGATCGCCGATATGGTCTCGCCGCGCACATAGGGTTCCAGATAGGCTTCGCGCTGTCGCGCGTCGGCGGCGACCATCATCATTCGCAGATTGGGTGAATCCGGCGGCAGCGTATAGGGCGTCGCAGTGCGGCCCAGTTCCTCGTTGACCCCGACCATGGCCACCATCGGCAGGTTCATGCCGCCAACCTCTTCGGGCGCATCCAGCCCCCACAGCCCCAGATCGCGCGAGACGGCGTCAACCTTGGCGAGCTCGTCCTTGGACAGATAGCTGCCCTTGCCCGATGACTCGCGCGCCAGCACGTCGGCTTCCAGAGGCATCAGCTGCGCCTTGACGAACTTGGCGACGAGGTCCTTCAACATCTGGTGCTCATGGGCGAGCTCGAAATTCATGTGCGACGCTTTCCTGGCTTCATTCAACGGGGTGGCTAAAGATCGTTCAGCGCCCTGTGTAACGGTTCCTGACGTCATAGGTCAGAGCCCCGGTGACCAATGGATCGCAAATCCCCTCCCATGTCCAGCCGCCCGCCATGAACTGGTTGCGGATGAGCTCGGGTTCCTGAACCAGCGCAACCTGCGCGCCGCAGATGAACACCTCGCGGCCATTGATGTTCTCCGACAAGGGCGAGCAAAGCCAGGCGAGCACAGCCGCCACCGAAAACGCCTCGGTCTGCAGGTTATGGGGCAGCAGCCACTGGTTGGATAGCGGCGGAATACCCAGTGTCTGCGTCTGGTAGCCGATGGTTTCCATGACCTCCGGGATCGCCATGTTCGTCGCCTGCGACATCGGCCGTACCGCGTTGCAACGGATGCCGAATTCGCCCAGTTCGCGCGCGATCGACCTGGTCATCCCAACGACGCCCTCTTTCGATGCGCTGTAATTGGCCATGCCCAGATGCCCGAAGCCCGAGGGCGAGCTGAGGTTGACGATGGCGCCCCCCTGCCGCTTCAGATACTCGGCCCCGGCGCGGATCGTTGCGAAGTAACCCTTCAGGTTCACCGCCATCACGAGGTCGAAATCCTCCTCGCTCATCTCCGTGATCCGCTTGGGGCGGATGATGCCGGCGTTGTTGATCAGGAAATCGAGACGGCCAAAAGTGTCCATCGCGCATTCGACCACCGCCTTGCCGCCAGCCATCGAAGACACGCTCGAGGTTTCCGCGACCGCCGTGCCCCCGGCGGCTGTAATCTCGTCGACCACCTGTTGCGCCAGCGAAGTATCGCCGCCGCCGCCCTGCGGCCCCCCGCCAAGATCGTTGACGACAACCTTTGCGCCTTCGCGGGCCATGAGCATGGCCGTGTCACGACCGATGCCGCGTCCAGCGCCCGTGACGACCACAACCTTGTCCGCAAAATGCCCCATGATCTTATCCTCTCCGACTGGCGCCTATGGCAAGCGCCTTGCATTCGTTTCAGGTTATTCATATAAATCCGTTACACATTAAATCAACCGACTCGATGGGGACTCCCGATAATGACAAGCTTGAGTTCGATCGTCCGTAGTGTCCTGACGATTGAGCCGTCCGCCCCCGCGCTGGAATATGAAAAGACGTGGCACAGCTGGGGCGAGCTGACGGCGATTATCGATGCCATCGAGACGCTGCTGCTAAAGAACGGTATCGGGCCAGGCGCGCGCATCGGTGGCATATTGCGCAACACCCCGCAGATCGCAGCCGTGATCATCGGCACCATCATCAACGATCGGTGTGTCGTCACGCTGAACCCGGCGCTGCCCGATGCCAAGCTGGTCAACGACATCGCCACGCTGAAAACGCCGGTGATCATCGCGCAAAGTCTGGACTGGCAGCGGCCCGAAATCCGGGAAGCGGCGCGCAAGACCGGCGCGCTGTGCCTGGAAGTGACCGGCGATCTCGACACCCCCGTCAAGACGGTTTTCGAGATGACCGGATCGGATTTTGACACCGATGCCAAAGGCGTCGGCATCGAGATGCTGACCAGCGGGACAACCGGCGCACCCAAGCGCATTCCGCTGATGGCCGAGAACTTTTCCAAGATGGTGCTGGATGCCGCGGTGTATGAAAAGCGCGATATCGCAGCGGCGCCCCGGCTCTCACGCTCTGTAACCATCGCCAACACCCCGTTCTCGCATATCGGCGGCATTTTCGGGCTGTTCGTCACGCTGTCTGCCGGGCGCAAGGCCTGCATGCTCGATCGCTTCCGGGTCGATGAATTCGTCGATGCCATCCAGCGGCATCAGCCCAAGGTGGTCGGCGCGCCGCCGTCTGCGCTGCGGATGATCATCGATGCCAAGGTGCCGAGGGAAGCGCTGTCCAGCCTGGTGGTGTTCCGCACCGCGACAGCCCCGCTCGATCCCAGCCTGGCCGACCAGTTCTATGAAATATACGGCGTGCCGGTCCTGCAGAATTATGGTGCCACCGAATTTGCCGGCGGTGTTGCAGGATGGACCCTGCCGGACTTCAAGAAGTACGGCCCGGAACGTCGTGGCAGCGTCGGCAGGATGAACCCCGGCATCGAAGGCCGCGTTGTCCATCCGGAGACCGGCGAACCGGTTGCCTTTGGCGAACAGGGGCTGCTTGAGCTGCGCGCCAAGCATCTGGGCGATGGACAGGCCTGGGTCCGGACGACCGACCTTGCCCGCATGGATGCCGAGCGGTTCCTGTGGATTTTGGGCCGCGCCGACAACGCCATCATTCGCGGCGGCTTCAAGATCATCCCCGACGATGTCGTCAAGGCCATCGAATCACACCCCGATGTGCTCGAAGCCTGCGTCGTGGCGTTGCCCGATGCCCGGCTGGGCCAGGTTCCGGCAGCGGGCTATCGGGTGCGCACCGGCCATACGCTCACCGAAGAGGATCTGCGTGCGTATCTGCGCGAGAAGCTCACCGCCTATCAGGTTCCGACCAAGCTGCTTGCGGTGGACGAGTTCCCGCGCACGCCATCGATGAAGCCCAGCCAGCCGGAGCTCAAGAAGCTGCTCGAAGCGGTTTGACAGACGCCGTGCCCTCGGCCAACCGGCGCGCGATGGAGTACCGCCCCCTTCCGTTTCGGGCGCACAATACGCGGATCGAACACCGCGAGGACGGATCCTGGCTGTTCACGCCGGGTTATCCAGCCGTCGCGCAATGGCCATCGATCCCGCACCTGGCGATCGACCGGGCAAGCCGCATTCCCGATGCACCGTTGATCGCGCGGCGTGCGCTGCTGGAAGATGGCAGTCGGGGCGAATGGCAACGCCGCAATTATGCCGAAATCATCGCCAGCGCGCGCAGCCTGGCGCAGGCGCTGCTGGACATGAACATCGCTTCCAACCGGTGCATCATGGTGCTGTCGGGCGCATCGGCCAACCATCTGGTGGTCAATCTGGCCGCGCAGATGGCCCGCATTCCCTACGCGCCGGTATCGGTGAATTATGCGATGGCAGGTGGCGGCCACGCCCGGCTGCGCCATTGCGCCGACGTTTGCTGGCCGCAACTGGTCTATGCCGATGACTGGCAGCAGTTCCTCCCCGCGATGAGCGCGATCAATGGTTCGGGCGACTTGATTTTCGTCACCGATGAAGCCGCTCCGGCAGGGGAAAGCATCGCTCTTCAAGAGTTGATCACCGCAACAGCAGGAGAAGCGGTCGACCGATCGATCGCCGCGATCACTCCAGACACCCACGCCAAGACCATCTTCACCTCGGGTTCGACAGGGAAGCCCAAGGGAGTGATCCAGACCCAGCGGATGCTGACCGGCGTCGTGGCGCAGCATGATGCGATGTACCAGCATTCCGAACGGCCGCTGGGGACGCGGTCGTATCTGTCGTGGATGCCGTGGAGCCATGTCGGCGGCAACAACACGCTGATGGCCGATGTGCTGAATGATGGCGCATGTCTCTATATCGATGATGGCCGCCCGGTGCCGGGACAGTTCGGCGAATCCATCCGCAACCTGCACGAGATTTCGCCCTCCGAGTTCAATTCGACCCCGTCCTTCTATTCTGAACTGGTGAACGCGATGGAGGCGGACCCGAGCTTGCGGGACAGGTTTTTCAGCCAGCTCAATCACCTGAGCTTTGGCGCTGCGGGTCTTTCCGAAGACGTGTTCCGGCGGCTGCAGGCCTTATCCGTTGCCGCGACCGGGCAGGGCATCCCGATTATCGCCAAATATGGCACCAGCGAAACGCAGGGCACGTTCGCGACCCCGTGGCCGATCGAGCAGACCGGCCCGATCGGACTGCCGTTCGCGGGCAATGTCGTCAAGCTGGCCCCCGTCGCCGACAGCTTCGAGATCCGGGTCAAGGGCCTCACCGTGACGCCGGGGTATGTCAACGATCTGCAGGCGACCGCCGATGCGTTTGACGATGAGGGCTACTATCGCACCGGCGATGCCGCCCGGCTGATCGACGCAGAGCAACCCGAACTGGGCGCGGTGTTCGACGGCCGCCTGTCGGAAAACTTCAAGCTGCAATCGGGCACATGGGTCGACGTCGGCAACCTGCGGCTGGCGCTGATCGCGGCGCTCGATCCGCTGCTGATGGATGCGGTCATCCTCGGCGAAGGCGAGGCTGATGTTCGCGCGCTCGGCTGGCTTCGAGCCACCGATGCCAGGGCGCTGGTCGGCGAGCCCGTGCCGCTGGACACGCTGGTGGCGCACCCGCTGATCCACGCGCATTGCGCCTCCGCGCTCGCACGCTGCAATGCTGCCGCCGGCGGGCAATCACGCCAGATCGCGGCTCTGCGCCTGCTCGCCACGCCACCTGCAGGCGACGAGATTGCCGACAAGGGCTATATCAACCAGCGCGAGGTGATGCGGCAGAGGCCGGATGATGTCCGCGCGGCCTATCGGGGCAAAGCGATATTGCCAACTGTGCCTCCGGGGCTGGCCCGTGCTTAGCGCGGGGCCATGCGGATCGCGCCATCGAGCCGGATCGACTGGCCGTTGAAATAGCTGTTGCGCGCCAATTCCATCACCAGGCTGCCGAACTCCTCGGGCTTGCCCAGCCGCTTGGGGAAGGGAACCGATGCGGCAAGGCTTTCGAGCACCTGCGGCCTGGCCCCCAGCATCAGCGGGGTGGCGAAGATTCCGGGCATGATGCAGTTGACGCGGATGCCAAGGTCCATCAGATCGCGCGCCATCGGCAGCACCAGACCGTTGACGCCGGACTTGGCCGAACCATAGGTCACCTGACCGATCTGGCCATCCTGCGCTGCCACCGATGCGGTCAGCGTGATCGCACCGCGCTCGCCATCTTCCAGCGGTTCCAGCGTCGCCATGCCCTCTGCGGCCAGCGATGCCATGCGGTAGCTGGCGATCAGGATGCCTTGCACGCCATAAGCATAATCCTCGGTCGAAAGACGCTTGAGGCGGCCTGCTTCCTTGTCGAACGCCAGCGTCTTGCCCCGGCGTGATGCCATCGCGCAGTGCACCAGGATGCGTTCCTGACCATGCGCCGCGCGTGCCTTGGCATAGCCTGCGACCACGGAGTCCTCGTCCATGATGTCGACCTTGCAGAACAGCCCGCCGATCGCCTTGGCCACTTCCTCGCCGCCTGCCTCGTTGAGATCGAAGATCGCGACCTTGACGCCGGCCGCTGCCAGCGCCTCCGCCGAGGCGCGCCCCAGGCCCGAGGCTCCGCCGGTGACCACGGCTGCGGTGGTGTTGTCGATGATCATGGGATCAGTTCCTTTCAATCAATAGCTGCGGGGAAGGCCGAGGACATGCTCGGCAAGATAGCTCAGGATCAGGTTGGTGCTGATCGGGGCGACGGTGTACAGCCGCGCCTCGCGGAACTTGCGCTCGACGTCGTATTCCTCGGCAAAGCCGAAGCCGCCATGGGTCTGCACGCACATATCGGCGGCGGCCCAGCTGGCTTCGGATGCCAGCATCTTGGCCATGTTGGCCTCTGCCCCCGGATTGCCGCCGGCATCGAACACCTGCGCTGCGTGGTGGACCATCAGCTCGGCCGCGCGCATCTGCGCGTAGCACCGCGCAATGGGGAACTGCACGCCCTGGTTCTGGCCTATCGCACGCCCGAAAACGTTGCGCTCATTGGCATAAGCGGTCGCCTTCTGGATGAACCACTTGGCATCGCCGATGCATTCGGCGGCGATCAGGATGCGCTCTGCGTTCATGCCCGAGAGGATGTAGCGAAAGCCCTTGCCCTCTTCCCCGACCAGCGCCGAGGCCGGGATGCGCATGTCATCGAAGAACACTTCGGTGGTCGAGTGGTTCATCATCGTGCGGATCGGCTTGATCGTCATGCCATTCCCCACGACCTTGCGCATATCGACGAGGAAGATCGACAGGCCTTCGGTCTTGCTCGCCACCTGGTCGCGCGGGGTGGTGCGGGCGAGCAGCAGCATCAGGTCAGAATATTCAGCCCGGCTGGTCCAGATCTTCTGGCCGTTGATGACATAATCATCGCCATCGCGCACCGCGACGGTGCGCAGGCTCAGCGTGTCGGTGCCGCTGGTGGGCTCGGATACGCCAAACGCCTGCAACCGCAATTCACCGCTGGCGATACCCGGGAGATAGGCGCGCTTCTGCTCTTCGCTGCCATATTTGAGCAGCGTGTTCATGATGTACATCTGCGCGTGAGCCGATGCGCCGTTGCACCCGGCGGCCTGGATTTCTTCCATGATCACCGCGGCAGCATCGAGGTTGAGGCCCGATCCGCCATAGGCTTCGGGGATCAGCGCCGCCAGGAAGCCCGATTTGGTGAGAGCATCGACGAATTCGCCCGGATAGGCGCGCGCGGCATCTTTCGCCCGCCAGTATTCCCCCGGGAAATCCGCGCACAAGGCCTGAACGGCGCGGCGGATCTCGGCAACATCTTCGCTTTCGGTCATATCAGTCTTTCCTTGTGGCGTTGGCCGCCATCACCTGCCGCCCATCGGCGGCAAAGGCTGCGAGTTCGAATGTCGGTTCGGTGCCGCGCATCACCAGGTGCAGCGCCTCGCCGCAGATCGCAGGCGAAAGCCCGCGAAAGGCAAAGCTGGCAAGCGCATTGTCACCCAGCTGCCGCCGCGCCAGATCCAGCAACAGGCTGGCGGTCAGCGGACCATGGACAACAAGCCCGCGATAGCGTTCCTCACCTTGCGCATAAGGCAGGTCGTAATGGATGCGGTGGCTGTTGAAGGTCAGCGCGGAAAACCGGAACAGCAGCGGCTCCGAGGGCGTGATGACGCGGTGCGCATCCCAGCCTGCGGGATCGAACATTGCCTCGCCAGCCGGCGGGGGCGAAAGCGGCGCATCGGCTGTGGCGGCATCGCGATAGACAATGCTCTGCGTCTCGCGCACCGCCAGACCGTTCTCGCCGCACGTCTCATGGCCGATTTCGACGAACACCAGCTGCCCGGAACCGCCGCTCTTCTCCACAACAGACAACACGCGCGATGTGCGGGTGACTGCCTCGCCTGCGCGCAGGTGGGTCAAAAACTCCAGCTTGCTCGATGCCCACATGCGCCGGGGCAGCGGTACAGGGGGCAGGAAGCTCTGCACGCTGTCATCGCGCAGCGGATGGCCATCCGGCCCCAACCGGGCAGTCGGCGCATCGGGCAGGCACAGGCCCCAGTGATACCCTTGCGGAACCGCACCATCGGCGAGCGGATCGCGATCCAGCGTTGCCAACCAGCGCCCCAGCGCACCTGGATCGATCCGGTCGCTGCGGCTTTCCTCGCGCCCGATCCATGCATTCCAGTCCACCATCAGTTGCGCCCCCCGGCCAGTCCCTTGGCGATCACCTGCGCCTGAATTTCCGCCGCGCCTTCAAAGATGTTGAGGATGCGGGCGTCGCACAACACCCGGCTGATTTCATATTCCAGCGCATAGCCATTGCCGCCGTGGATCTGCAGCGCGGCGTCGGCATTGCTCCACGCCGCGCGCGCCGCCAGCAGCTTGGCCATTCCAGCCTCGATATCGCAGCGCTTGCCCGAGTCCTTGGCGCGGGCCGCCGCGTAGGTCAGCTCGCGCGCCAGCAACAGGTCACTCAGGCTCATCGCAATCTTGTCAGCCACGCGCGGGAAACGCACGATCGCCTTGCCGAACTGCTTGCGGCCGACGGCGTAGTCTACGCCAAGCTCGAGCGCACGCCTCGCCACGCCCACGGCGCGTGCTGCGGTCTGGATGCGAGCGCCTTCAAAGGTCCGCATCAGTTGCTTGAACCCCTGCCCCTGCTCGCCCCCCAGCAACGCCTCGGCGGGCGCTGCCATCCCGTCGAACTGCAGCGCATATTCGCGCATGCCGCGATAGCCCAGCACCTCGATCTCGCTGCCGCTCATCCCCTGGTCGGGGAAGGGATCGCCATCGGTACCGCGCGTCTTGGGCACCAGCAGCATCGACAGGCCGGCATAGCCTTTGACGTCGGGCAAGGTCCGCACCAGCATGGTCATCAGGTCGGACCGGCTGGCGTGGGTGATCCAGGTCTTGGCACCGCTGATTGCCCAGCCGTCCGGTCCAAGCTGCGCCCTGGATTGCAGCGAACCCAGATCGGAGCCGGTATCCGGCTCGGTGAAAACCGCCGTGGGCAACACCTCGCCGCTGGCAATCCTGGGCAGCCAGTGCGCCTTTTGCTCTGGCGTACCACCCAGCGCGATCAATTCGCCCGCGATCTCCGACCGCGTGCCGAGCGAGCCTGCGCCGATCCAGCCGCGCGACAGCTCTTCGGTGACCACGCACATCACCAGCTTCGACAGGCCCAGCCCGCCGAACTCCTCGGGGATGCACACGCCGAACGTGCCCAGCCCGGCCATCGCGGCAATGGTGGCATCGGGGATCAAGGCATTGGCGAGATGCCATCCATGCGCGTGCGGGAGGATCTCCGCCTGGGTAAACCGCCGGAACTGGTCGCGCACCGTGTCCAGATCAGTATCGTGCAGCGATTCGCTCACGCCCTGCCCTGCTGCCACCGCCTGCGCCACCGCCATGCGGGTTGCGGCGTGGTCTGCCTCCAGCAGCCAGGCGCATTCTGTAATCAGGGTCCGGGCGGCATCGCCGAGCCCAAGGTCGCCAGGACGAAACAGCTCGTTCTGACCCATCGGCAGACCGCCGGTGAGTTGACCCAGCGTCTCGGCAAAGGCCAGCGTCGCCACCTGCCGGTCCAGCCCGCTGCCGCCATCATTGCTTTCCAGCCAGCCAGTCACCGCCTCCAGCGCCGCCACGCTGGTCGCCACCCAGGCAAAGCCATGCGCGGCACGCTGCTCTTCATCCATCGACCGGCTCTGCAGCCGGGCGGTCAACGCCGACTTTGCCGCATCGCGATAGCTGGAGGCAGCAGCTAGGGCTGCGGCAAAGGTCATGCGCGCTCGAACACGGCAGCGATCCCCTGCCCTCCGCCGATGCACATCGTCTCGAGCCCGTAACGCACATCGCGGCGGTGCATTTCGCGGGTGAGGTTGGCCAGGATGCGTCCTCCGGTGGCTCCGATAGGATGGCCCAGCGAGATCCCCGATCCGTTGACGTTGAGCATGTCATGGCGGCTGTCGTCCTCGGCCCAGCCCCAGGCCTTGAGGCAGGCGAGCACCTGCGGCGCGAATGCCTCGTTGAGCTCGATCAGGCCGATGTCACTCCACAAGAGGCCATTGCGCCCCAGCAAACGCTCGGTAGCTGGGACAGGGCCGATGCCCATGCGCGAGGGATCACAGCCCGCCGCCGCCCAGCTGTGCAGATAGGCGATGGGTTCAAGCCCCAGCTCTTCCAGCCGGTCTTCGGCCACCACCAGACAGGCCGCTGCCGCATCATTCTGCTGGCTGGCGTTGCCCGCCGTGACCACGCCGCCTTCCAACGGTCGCAAGGCCGCCAGCGTTTCCGCGCTGGCGTCGGCGCGATAGCCTTCGTCGTGATCGAAGATCAGCGGATCGCCCTTGCGCTGCGGGATCGCGACCGGAACCAGCTCATCGGCAAACACACCCTTGCTCCAGGCCGCAGCCGCGCGCTGGTGCGAGCGGGCGGCATAGGCATCGCATGCCTCGCGGCTGATGCCATAATCCTTCGCCAGGTTTTCTGCGGTCTCGATCATCCCGGTGATCACGCCGAAGCGTTCGATCGGCTGCGACATCACCCGCCCGCGGGACAGCCGGTCGTGCAGCGTCAGGTTGCCCATCCGCACGCCCTGGCGCAGATCGGTGGTATAATGCTCGACGTTAGACATGCTCTCGACGCCGCCTGCGACCACCACATCGCTGACGCCGGTCTGCACCATCATCGCGGCATTGACGATGGCCTGCAGCCCGGACCCGCAGCGCCGATCGACCTGATAGCCCGGCACCTCGAGCGGCAGCCCCGCTGCCAGCCATGACCAATGGCCGATGCACGGTGCCTCGCCGCTGCCATAGCCTTGCGCGAACACGACATCATCGACCCGCGCCGGATCGATCCCGGTCCGCTCGATCAGCGCGTTGAGAACGATGCCGCCCAGCTCGCCAGCGGTGAACGACGACAACGCCCCGCCGAACTTGCCGACAGCGGTGCGAATGGGAGCGACGATGGCAGCACGGCGAAGGGTCATGGGGCGGTTCCTACAATTTTGGAGTCGATCAGACGGGCAATTTCGCCAGAAGACAGGCCAAGCCGTTGGCTAAGCACCTGCTCGCTGTCAGCACCATTGCGGGGTGCCGCTTGCGGGGGCGTCCGCTCCAGCTGTGGTATAGTGCCAAAGGCGCCTGCAGCCGGATAGGCAAAGCCCGAGGGGTTGGCATCGAACGGGCTGAACATCGGGTTGTCACCCACAAGGCGAGGGTCATGCGCGGCATCCAGCATCGTGCGGTACGCCGAATGCACGATGCCGCCGGCATCCAGCGCCTCGCCCAGCTCTGTATGGTCGCGCGCGAAGATCGCCGCCTCGAACAGCGGGTACAAGGCATCGCGATGATCGAACCGCAGCCCGTCATCGCGCGCGAAGCTGACGCCGCGCGCTGCCTCGATCGCGGTCACTGCTTCATTCAGATCCAGCGCGGCCAGCAGGTTGGTCCATTGCCGCGGCGTGACCACCACGATCATCGTGCGCACACCATCGCGCGTCACGAAATCCCGCCCGAACAGGCCGTAGACCGCATTGCCCAGCCGCGGGCGATTGGCACTGTTGTGCAGCACCTCGGCAATACCGCCCATGTTGGCGACCGTGCCGATGGCGACATCGGACAACGGCACGCGCACCTCGCTCCCCTCGCCCGTCTGCTCGCGGCGCCGGATCGCCGCCAGCATCGCAAACGCGGCATAGGCCCCGCTCAGCAGATCCCAGGCGGGAAGCACATGGTTGACCGGCTCGGGCCCCGGCCCGGTCATCATCGGATAGCCGACCGCGTTGTTGATGGTGTAATCGAGCGCCGGCGCGCCATCGGCCCAGCCCATGATCCGCACCGTCACCAGATCGGCCCGTCCTTGCGCGAGGGTGGCGTGCGACAGAAAGCTCTCCGCCGGGAAATTGGTGATCAACTGGCCCGTGGCGCGGATCAGGGCCTGCAACAGCTCCCGCCCCTCGGGCCGCGACAGGTCCAGCGCCACCGATTTCTTACCGCGATTGAGGTTCTCCCAATAGAGCGAGTCATTGGCCTCTGTGACCGGCCAGCGGCGAAAGTCCGGTCCGCCGCCGATCTGGTCAACCCGGATCACATCTGCGCCAAATTGCGCACAATACAGCCCTGCCGTCGGCGACGCCACGAACGACGACGCCTCGATGATCGACAGCCCTTCGAGCAGGTTATACATCGATCATGCCTGCGCCGCCCATTCGCGCAGCATGTGCTTGGCGATCTGAAGCTGCAAGATCTGGGTGGTGCCTTCATAGATGCGATAGACGCGCGCATCGCGGAAATAGCGCTCGGCCTCATATTCGGCGAGATAGCCGGCCCCGCCATAGATCTGCACCACGCGGTCGACCACGCGCCCGCACATTTCGGTGGCGAACACCTTGGCCGCGGCCGCCTTGCGCAGCACGTTCTCGCCTGCATCGGCCCTGCGGGCTGCATCCTCGAGCATGCATTGCGCGGCGTAGATCTCGATCTCGCTTTCCGCGAGCATCTGCTGGATCAGCTGGAAATTGGCGATCGGCTCGCCAAAGGCCTTGCGTTCATTGGCATAGCGCAGCGCGCTGTCGAGCGCGCGCCGGGCATAGCCTGCGGCTGCTGCGCCGACCGAGAGCCGTCCGTTGTCGAGGCTGCGCATGGCAATCGCAAAGCCCTTGCCTTCCTCCTCGCCAAGCAGAGCATCTGCAGGCAGCTTTACATCCTGCAGGATGATATCGGCAATATGGCTTCCCGCCTGGCCCATTTTCTTGTCGGACTTGCCGACCGAGACCCCCGGCGTATCCATCGGCACGATGAAGGCGGAGACATGCGCGTTCTTGGGCAAGGCCTCCTTGCTGGTCCGCGCCATGACCAGCGCGACCTTGGCAAACGGGGCGTTGGTGATGTAGCGCTTGGTGCCGTTCAGCACCCAGCCGTTGCCGGACCGGATCGCCGTCGTCTGCATGGCGGCCGAGTCCGATCCCGAGCCGGGCTCTGTCAAACCGAAGGATGCGATTTCGCCCGCTGCCAGCCGGGGCAGCCACTCTGCCTTCTGCGCATCGGTACCGCCATTCTTGAACGCCGAGCAGATCATGCCGATGTTGATCGAGGTGATCGACCGATAGCAGGGCATGGCATAGCTCAGCTCCCGGATCGTCCGGATATACTGCTCGATGTTCATATCCGCCCCGCCGTATTCCTCCGGCATGGTCAGGCCGAACAGCCCCATGTCGCGCATTTCATCGATGATCGCCACCGGGATAAAATCGGTTTCGAGAATCTCCTTCTCCGCCGGGATCAGCCGGTCGCGCACATAGCGCTGCAACTGATCGATAAACTGTTCGAAGACATCGGTATCCATGGTCGCTGTTCCTGGCCTGCTGGCAAATGGAGGCAAAACTGTCGCGGATCGCGCAAACGGGCGAAGGCAAGGTCAATCGCCCCAGTCGACATGCTGCTCAAATCGGATCGTAGGGAAACACATGCGCCGAGACCTCGTCGGCCCGGGCAAAGCTTGGCTGGAACGCCGGGATCAGTTCGTTTGCAATCGTCTCGGGCGTCCAGCCTTCTGCCTTGGTCATCGAGCGCACCGGACGCGGCTTGCTGAACAGCACGATCTCGTTCTTGCGCACCGAGAAAATCTGGTTGGTTACTTGGGCCGAGGCATCGGACGCCAGATACACCACCAGCGGCGCGATCTTGTCTGCGCTCATCGACTTGAACTTTTCGACCCGCGCCTTCTGCTCAGGCGTTTCGGCAGGGATCGACGCGATCATCCGGCTCCACGCGAACGGCGCGATGCAGTTGGAGCGGACGCCGGCGCGCGCCATGTCGAGCGCGATCGACTGCGACAGGCCCACGATGCCCAGCTTGGCGGCGGAGTAGTTGGCCTGGCCGATGTTTCCCACCAGACCGCTGGTCGAGGTGAAATGGATGAAGCTGCCCGATTGCTGGTCGCGAAAATAGGGCGTGGCGGCCTTGGAGACGTTGAAGCTGCCGTTGAGATGCACGTCGATGACCGCGCGCCAGTCCTCGTGGCTCATCTTGTGCCAGATGGTGTCGCGCAGGATACCCGCATTGTTGACGACGGCATCGATCCGCCCGAACTGGCGGACGGCATCCTCGATGATCGTCGTGGCCCCTGCCGGGTCGGCAACGCTGGCAAGGTTCGCATAGGCCCGTCCGCCGGCTGCGATGATGTCATCCACGGTCTGCTGCGCGGGACCCGCATCGCCCCCTTCGCCGCCACCGCTGACGCCGGGATCATTGACCACGACCGCAGCGCCGTGTGCCGCGCACAGCAGCGCGATCTCGCGCCCGACACCGCGTCCGCCGCCTGTCACCGCAACGACCTTTCCCTCGAGCATCGCCATATTCAGATCCTTTCAGCAATTCAGTCGGTGAGCATGGCCTGGAAACGCTGCCGCATGATCGCCTCGGCATCCGCGACAATCCGCGTGATCAGTTCGGCACAGGTCGGAATATCGTGGATCAACCCCTGCACCATGCCTGCCGACCAGATGCCGTGATCGGTATCGCCGCTCGCCAGTCCTTCCCGACCGCGAACACCCTTGACCAGATCGGCAACCGCCTCGAACGGCTTGCCTTCGCGCTCGGCGGCGACGACCTGCTGCGAAACCTCGTTACGCGCGACGCGCGCGGTGTTGCGATAGGTGCGGAAGATCAGATCGGTGCCGCGCTCGTCGGTGGCGACCATCGCGTCCTTGAAGCTCTGATGGATCGGCGCCTCGACCGTCGCGGTAAAGCGCGTGCCCATGTTGATGCCCTCTGCCCCCAAAGCCAGCGCTGCCGCCAGCCCGCGTCCGTCGCCAAAGCCGCCGCTCGCCAGCAGCGGGATTTTCACCTTGTCGGCTGCCACCGGGATCAGGATCAGTCCGGGAATGTCGTCTTCCCCGGGATGGCCTGCACATTCGAAGCCGTCGATCGAGATGATATCGACCCCGGCGCGCTCTGCCGACAGGGCGTGACGCACGGCGGTGCATTTGTGGAGGATGCGAATGCCATGCGGCTGCATCATTTCCCACAGTTCGCGCACCGCAGGCGTGCCGGCTGTCTCGACAATCTTGACGCCGCTGTCGATGATAGCCTGCGCATAGGCGCGGTAATCGGGCGGGTTGATCGTCGGGAAAACGGTCAGGTTCACCCCGAAAGGCTTGTCGGTCATGCCGCGACAGCGTTCGATTTCCTCGGCCAGCGCCTGCGGCGTCGGCTGGGTGAGCCCGGTCAGGATGCCAAGCCCGCCGGCGTTGGACACCGCGCTCGCCATTTCGGCGGTACCCACCCATTGCATCCCGCCCTGCACGATGGGATGTTCGATACCGAGCATGTCGGTCACTCTCGTTTTCAGCGGCAAGGCTCTCTCCATGTCTTCATTTATCGACTGGCCGCCCGTGTGGTGCGGCCAATCATTTTCGATCCAGTGGCCATCCCCTCTGGACTCATTAGCCGGGGGAATTATATAACTAGGTAACAGCATTCAACCCCAGTTTTGGAATTTGTCCAATGGCTGGGTACAAAGGGAAACCGACGCTACGTCCTGAAACGCAAGCGGGTAACAACATGGCCGAGCGCATCCCAAGGGACAAGTTGCGTATCGATGCCATGGGCTCGAAAGCGCAACACGGCTTGGCGGACAGGAAGATGGAGGATGAGTGATATGGCCAGCCAGGCAGTGCAGCACGCCGCAGAAGCATTTCCGCAAACGCAGGAACTCAAGACGCACAACCATCTGATCGACGATCAGGCGGCGCTCGATGCTGCCTGGGAGCAAGACGGATACTGGTTTTTCCGCGATGTCCTCGACAAGGCGGCAGTCGCGCGGCTGCGCCAGTCGTGGATTGAAGAGCTGGAGCGCAACCGCGTGATCGACCCGGTCGGCAGTTCAGCGACCGACAAGAGCGTCGCCTACAACGGTGGCAGCCTTGAGACCTTTCCGTTTCGCATGGAGCCGATCGCGGCCAAGCGGCCCTGGGTCCAGTTTGTTGCCGAACAACCGATCAACGCCTTCTTCACACGGCTGTTCAAGGATGACCCATTCTGGGTGCCCGTCGTCGAATACCGGGCAACGCCGCCGCAGCAGGATACCAGCAAATCGCGAATCGATGCGATCCACCAGGATGGCCCGTTCAGCCCTGGCATTCCGTTTCGCATCTGCTGGATTCCGCTGGCCGAGATTGACGCCGATATTGGCGGCCTGATGCTGGCCGAGGGCATGGCGGCAGACCGGGTGAGCTATCACCCCAAGGTCGAGGGCGGGTCGAACGGCGTGATCCCGCTCGACGCGATCCCTGCCGACCGCTGGCGCCGCACCACCTATCAGGCAGGCGATGTGTTGCTGATGAACCTGTGGACCCCGCACACGGGCCTGGCCAACCGGTCCGACCGGTTCCGCCTGTCGATGGATCATCGCGTCATGGCCAAGGGCGACAAATGCCCGCTGGTCGGCATTATCGAGGACATCAGCGAGAGCCACGTCGTCATCCGCAACGCGCAAGGCGAGCATCGGCTGACGATCGATCCGGAGACCTATGTCCGCAATACCGTGGGGCAGAAGCTCAACGGCACCGCGATCACCGATTTCCACACCGTCGGCTCTGAAGTGATCATCGCCTATGACGGCAACAGAGCTTCGGTGGTTCGACCGCCGCATTGATCGCCAAGCCCGCAAAGACGGGATGCGTTCGTTGCAGGACGCCAACACTATCAGGAGAGTCCGATGAACCTTCACTCGCCCAAGGGCATGAACAGCTGGACCGGCAAGGATGCCGTCGTCCCGGCCCGAAACTATATCGATCCAGAATTTGCCCGGCGCGAGGCGGACAGTCTTTGGAAGAAGGTCTGGCAGATGGCCTGCCGCGAGGAGGAAATCCCCAAGGTCGGCGATTTCTACACCTATGACATCGGCGATCAGTCGATCATCGTCATCCGCAGCTCTACCGACGAGATCAAGGCATTCCACAACGTCTGCCCGCATCGCGGGCGGACATTGACCGAAGGCTGCGGCCATGCCGCGCGGCTGTTCTGCCGCTATCATGGCTGGAACTGGAAGATCGACGGAACCGACCCGCGCGTGGTGGACCGTCACGAATGGGCCGCGGAAGACCTGACCGACGAGGACCTGAGCCTGATGCCGGTCAAGGTCGGACGCTGGAGCGGCTGGGTGTACATCAACATGGATCCCGACAGTGAAAGCCTGGAGGAGCATCTGGCCCCGGCCAAGGCGTTTCTCGATCCGTTCGATATCGGCGGCATGAACTATCACTGGCGCAAGTCGACGATCCTGGATTGCAACTGGAAGGTCGCGCTGGAGGCCTTCAACGAGGGCTATCACGTCCAGACCACGCACAGCCAGATGCTGCGCTATATGGACGACTGGACGCAGAGCTACGCACACGGTCGCCACGCGCATTTCGGTTATTGGGAAGCCATGCCGATGGGGTCGCGTTCGGCCCGGCTGACCGGTGGCCAGCCGACCGAGGACATCCGCCCCGGGATCCGCGAATATATGGAAGACATGGCGGCCACGCTCAACGCCGGCTCGTCGGTGCAAACCGTCCATGCCGCGCGGCGGGTTGCCCAGGAAGTGCCGCCGGGTACGCCGCACATGGAAGTGCTGATGAAGTTCGGCCAGTTCATCTATGAGCACGCGCTGTCGCTCGGCCTGAAATGGCCCGACATCACCCCCCAGCAGATGCAGGAGGCCGGGATCGACTGGCACCTGTTCCCCAACCAGATCATGCTGATGGGAGCCACCGGCCTGCTCGGCTATCGTGCGCGGCCCCATGGCAACGATCCCGACAAGTGCATTTTCGATGTCTATTCGCTGCAGCGCTATCCTGAAGGGCAAGCCCCCAAGGTGGAGCACGAATGGAGCCAGGACCATAAAGACAAGGATTTCTGGGGCCTGATCCTGACCCAGGATTTTGCCAACGTCGCCGAAATCCAGAAGGGCATGAAGTCGATCGGCTTCAAGGGAGCCCGCCCCAACCCCAAGCAGGAGGTGGCGGTGCTCAACTTCCACCGGTCGTTGGAGGATTTTCTGGACGAAGGCGACGCCACGCAAGCGGTATGATCGCCCATGACGGGGGCAGGCATCCTGGACGCCTGCCCCTGCCGTCAATCGAAGCGCTTGAAGGGTGATCGGTAGCGTTCCCTGCCATAGGAATATTGCATCGACACCGGATAATGCATCGACACCTGGCTGGCGCGGTCCAAGCTTTCGATTTCAGCATCGGTGAGCGACCAGGTCGCTGCCGCCAGATTGTCGAGCAGTTGGTCGTCGGTCCGCGCACCCAGTAATACCGAGGTCACGCCCGCGCGTGCCTTAAGCCAGTTAAGCGCGACCTGGCTGTGGGTGACACCATTGCCGCGCGCCTCGACCACCGCATCGACCGCGGCCAGCACATCGCGGCAGCGCTGATTGTCATAGGCCTTGAGCGCGCCCATCAGTTCGAGACGGGTGTTGCCGCCCGATTGCCCGCGGAACTTGCCAGAGAGAAAGCCCTGCGCGAGCGGGCTCCAGATGATCGCGCCCACGCCCATCTCGACGCCACAGGGCAGCAACTCTTCCTCCGCCGTCCGGGCGACCAGCGAATACTGAATCTGCTGGCCGATATACGCGGTCAGTCGCTCGCGTTCCGAAATGCCCAGCGCGCGCGCCAGTTGCCACGCGGCGAAGTTCGAGCAGCCGATATTCCGCACCTTGCCCGACCGCACGAGATCATCGAGCGCCCGCAGCGTCTCCTCCTGCGGAGTCAGTCCGTCAAAGCTGTGAACCTGATACAGGTCGATCCAGTCGGTTCCCAGCCGGCGCAGCGATGCATCGCAGGCCTCGATGAGATGGCGACGCGACAGACCGACATCGTGCGCGGCCTTGCCCATGCGGTGAAAAGCCTTGGTCGCCACATGCACCCGGTGGCGCCTCTTGCCCAGAGCCTCGCCCAGGATTTCCTCGGAGCGGCCGGAGGCATAGACATCGGCGGTGTCGAAGAAATTGATGCCATGGTCGATGCACATATCCAGCTGACGCGCCGCATCGGCGCCGCTGGTCGATCCGGTGGCCCCAAAGCGGCCCTCGCCATCGGAAAAGGTCATGCAGCCAAAGCCGAAGACAGAGAGTTCCAGCCCGCTTTTGCCCAGAAAGCGCGTTTCCATCGTGTTGGCTCCTATTGTTTGCGCTTCGCCCCCGCCACGGCGGCCTTGGTCGAGGCCAGTTGCCGCTTGAAATCGTCACTGCCCAGCAGCAGCGCCTGATTGGCGAGGTTGGCCTGCCACTCCGCCTCCATCGAGGTTTCCAGCCCGCGCTGGAGCCCCTGCTTGATGCTGGTATAGGCCATCGCCGGAATCTGGCCGAGCTCATGCGCGAAGGCCATGCCCCGCTCGGCGAGCAGATCGGCGGCAACCACCTCGCCGACCAAGCCGATGCGCAGTGCCTCATCGGCAGCCACCGGCCGCCCGAGCAGGCAGATATCCATCGCCCGGCCTAGGCCGACCAGCCGGGGCAGCAGGAACAATCCGCCCAGCGGGGGCATGATGCCAAGCTTCACCCAGCTTTCCTGAAAGCGGGCGGTGTCTGCCGCGATGCGGAAATCGCAGGCCAGCGCGAGTTCGCACCCAACGGTCACCGCTGCGCCCTGTACCAAGGCCAGCGTCGGCTTGGGGCAGCGATAGATCGCGCGCGCGGCACCTTGGAAGCGCGAATACACCGTGTCGCGGATGTGCTGCGCCGACATGCCCGTCAGCCGGTCGAGAAAGCCGAAGTCCGCTCCGACCGAAAAATGGCGTCCCTCGGCCATCAGCACGATGGCGCGGACATCGGCATCATCGCCGAGCGCGGCAAACGCGTCGCGGATTTCCTCGAGCATTTCGGGCGACGAGGCATTGCCGATATCGGCGCGCGCGACGATCACCTGCGCAAGGCCGGTATCATGCTTTTCAATGCGAATATGATCGAGTGCCATGCCGTCTATCCACCTGATCCCATAAGCGAAAAGGGGGAGGATGCCGGCGTAATCGCCAATATCCTCCCCGCATCGAAGTGTTCGTCAGGCTGCAATGCCGTGTGCAGCCCCAGGATCAATCGCCGCCAAGTTCGCGGTGGCGGGCCATCATCTTGACAGCCTTTTCGGCCAGCGCCTCGGGCACCGGCGGATACAGCGGCAGCGGACGCGCCTTGCTGGGCAAGGCGATGGTCGCGGTCGACTTGATCGTTTCTTCACCGCGCTGGTTGGTGAAGCGAACCACGACATCGACCAGTTCATTGCCATATTCGGTGCGCTTGCCAACGACTTCGCCGGTGACGAACTGCACATCGCCCATGTAATTGAACTTGCGGATCTCATCGTGCACCTTGGTGATGATCGCGTCATCGCCGGCCCAGTCGTTGAGATAGCTCCACAGGTAATTTTCGCGCATCACCCCATAATCATAGGCCATCGGGTTGCCGATCGCCTGCGCCCACACCGGATCCCAGTGCAGCCGCTGCGCCACGTCGGGTACGCCATATTCGTTCTTCACATAGAACGGCGCGATGCGCTTGCGGTTCTTGTGCGCGCGGCGGCCGACGGTCGGGGCATACGGCACGAAGCCATAACCGCCCGCGTGGAAACACACCACGTCGGTGACGGTCAGCGGCCCCTTGGCCTGACGACCCAGCGGCGAGCCCACGGCAACTTCTTCCGCCCAGCGCTTGGCCGGTCCCTGGACCTGCTCGGCGGCATAGACCTCTTCGATCGCCGCGAACTCTTCATCCGTCCACACCTTGGGTTCGATGGCGGAGTATTTGCCCTTTTTGGCGGCGGTCTTGCGTTCGGTCAGCACGCTGAGCACGCGATAGACCGACACGACATCGCCGCGCTGGTTCATGTTGACGTGGCGGCGCACGTTGATCACCGATCGGCCCGCGAATTCGGACTGCTTGACCTCGCAGCTTTCCTCGCCCGAGAAGGTGTAGATGGTGTCGCCGGGATACGCCGCGCGGTAGAATTCCCAGTCGGCGCCCGACACGAACACGTGAATTCCGCGAAACAGGCTCTTCTTGAGCGCGCGGATTTCGTCAGGCGTGGGGTCGCCGAGCAACGGCTTGCCGACCTGGCCAATCATCATGCCCGGAGCAATGGCATCGCCCCAGCGGGTGCGCCTGGCGTAATTGGGATCGGTGAACAGCGGGTTGTCGTCGCCGCAGCCATACGACCAGTTGCGGATCGAATCATGGCTCAGCGTTTGCACGTACTGCGCCATCTTGCCTGGCTCTTCGAAGCCGATCAGCTGCTTCTGCCGTTCGATATCCTCGTCCCGGATCTCGTAGGATACGGCTTTTTGCCATTCTTCACTCTGCTTGATGTCGTCAGCCTTCGTGGCCATGCGATCTCTCCTGTCCTAATCGTCTAACTAGGTGATATCTATAAGCCGGTGGATATGCAAGGCTTGGAAGCCAAAGTTCGTAGCCTCCGTTTGCAATTTGCTGCGCCATCACAGTTCTGAAGGCCCGGCCGAGCCAGGCCAGGAGGGACCGACGGTTCGACACGCCGTAGCCGGGCAGGGGGAACAACCCTGCCCGGTTGCGGCATCGCCCCTGTCGGGGTACCAGCGCAGGACGCGCGCATCGCTAGGGCGGACGCCAGGAGGCCTAGCAGTTGCATGCGGGCCAGAATGCAGTGTCACCACCGTGTCGCACACGCCTGCGGCATTGGTGACGTGCAAGTTAATGGCGCGTTAGGGGCTGAAAGCCCATTGTCACTGCATGGGGGGCACATGCGGCCGGAAAACCAACATGACATCTCGCGCACCGCCTATCAGTCCTGAACAAACGATCCTCGAGCTGATCGCGAAATACTCGCGCGACGTGATCGCGCAGGTTCGCCCCGACATGACCTTCAGCTATATTTCACCGTCTGCCGAACGGCTGTTCAACCGGCCGACCACCCAGATCATCGGGCATCACATTGCCGAGTTCGTGCTTGAGGAAGACCTCGCGCTGATCGCGCAGGCGACCCATCAGGTGGTCTCTGGCAAGGCGGACGACAGCGTCGTGACAGTGCGCGTGATCAAGGGCGATGGCAGCCTGATCTGGGTGGAGGTGGCATCGCGGCTGATGGACCAGACCGAAACCGGCGCCCCGGGCAACCGGGCGGTGATCATGCGCGATGTATCCGAGCGCAAGGCGCTGGAAGATACGCTGCGCACCATGGCGCTGAAGGACGGGCTGACGGGGCTGGCCAACCGGCGCTCGTTCGACGAGACGCTATTGATGGAATGGAAGCGCACGGCGCGCGCGCGATCGCAGATGTCGCTGCTGCTCGCCGATATCGACGGGTTCAAGACGTTCAACGACGCTTTCGGCCATCAGGTCGGTGACGATTGCCTGCGCAGCGTCGCCAACGCACTGGTATCGGTGGTGCAGCGCCCCGGAGACACCGTCGCCCGATATGGCGGCGAGGAACTGGCCATCATCCTGCCCGAAGCGGATGCGCAGGCCGCCACGATCGTGGCCGAGCGGGCCAGACAGGCGGTGGAGGATCTGCAGATCCGTCATGCAGGCTCGAGCGGGCATGTGCTGACGGTCAGCATCGGGTCGGCGACCGCGCGCGCCAGCCATGGCGGCTCTGCAGGAATGCCGCAGGCGTTGCTGAGCTCGGCCGACCGGGCGCTGTATTCGGCCAAGGCCGAAGGGCGAAATTGCTGCCGGGCAGCCGTGTCGCTGGTCGAGCGCTAGGCGCGCGCGTCGGGCCCTCGACGTCCCTCGTCACGCATCGCCAGAGCGAGGCAAACAGACCGACAGCCGGTTTTTCGGGCATCCACGGAACGGCTTGCAGGCTGCATCGTAACCCTGTCTGGCGCGCCGGGTCTGCCGCACGGGTTTCAGTCGAACGAGGGATGCAATCACGATGGTCTCCGCAGCATCCGTCACGATGCCGTATTGCGGGCTGACCACTGCTGATCGCTGGCTGACCAGCTGGAATTTCGATCCGATCGTTATCGCCGCGATCGCAGCGGTATCGGCATTGACCCTGCACGGACCCCGCAATCTTCGCCCGCAGCGCTGGACCGCCGTCGCGCTGATGGCGATGCTGTGGATCTCTCCCCTGTGCGCGGCATCCGCGACCCTGCTGTCGGTGCGCATGGCGCACCACATGGCGCTGATGCTGCTGCTCGCGCCCGCGCTCGCGCTGGGCTGGCCGAACCTCCGGCTGGGCGATCCGCTGGCCTGGGCGATCGGCGCCTCGCTCGCGCTGGCCGCGTGGTTCGTACCGTCCGTGTACAGCTTTGCCTGGCAATCGGATGCGGCATACTGGGCGCTGCAGCTGGTGATGCTCGGCGCGGCGTGGCAGTTCTGGGCGACCTGGTTTGCACCGGCCACCGATTCCCGGCCGCTGGTCGCGGTTGCAGCTCCGGCGCTGCTCGCGATGGCGATGGGCTTTACCGGCGCGCTGCTGACCTTCGCGCCGCGCCCGCTGTTTGCCGAGCACATCTTCACCACCGTGCTGTTCGATGTGTCGCCCCTGTGGGACCAGCAACTGGCAGGCCTGCTGATGTGGACCGCGGGCATGGTGCCGATGGCGCTGCTGGCGTTCGTGCGGCTGGGCAGGCTGGCGGGCGCTCCGGCCGAAGGCGCGCGATGCTGATCACCTGGTTGACCCTGATCTTCAAGGCGTTGCACATCTCGGCCATCGCCCTGTGGGCGGTGGGGCTGATCATGCTGCCGCTGCTGTTCCGGCGCTATCGCCCCGGGCTGAGTGATGCGGCCTATGCCCGTTTCCGCAAGCTCACCCATCACAGCTATGTCCGTTTCCTCACCCCCGTGGCGGTGGTCGCGGTTGGCACCGGAATCGTGCTGATCCTGATGCGCGGGATTTTCGAGCCATGGCTGTACGCCAAGCTGGCGCTGGTCTCGCTGCTTGCGGTGCTGCACGCCTACATCGGCCACATGATCGTCCAGACCGCAGAGACCCGCGGAACGGTGCGCCTGCCCTCACCCTATCTGGTGCTGGCCCCTGTGCTGCTGGTACTGGTCGGCATCCTCGTGCTGGTGCTCGCCAAGCCGGTGTTGGCGCTCGATTGGCCGCAATGGATGACCCAGCCTCAATCCTGGTCGCTGCCGCGCTGGGTGCCGATTTGATAGTCGAACACAAGCTTGCCGCCGTGCCAACCGGTAAGGCCCGTCATCAGGACGCACAGGGCAGAGAGCATCACCCCATAAGGCAGGATCGCGCCGACCGGGTCGCCCAGCCTGAGGCCCCAGTTGCCGCCCAGCACCGACAGCAGGGTCATGGCGAGGATGAAATGCGTCCAGCTTGCCGCGCGCACCCGGATGCCCGGGACCGCGAGCAGTTCGACCGTGCCGACCATGCCGGCCAGAACGCCGAAGATGAAGCCGGATCCGATCGCCCACAGCGCGGCGCGCGCCCAGAACACGTCTCCGGTGGCCCAATAGAGCAGATCCGCTCCGAAGGTGCCGAAGGCGGCGGAAATCGGAAAGGCGACCATCATCGCGTGCACCGGATGACTGGCAAAGGCGATCCGCGATTCGGTCTCGTCGAAGCTGCGGCGCGAAAGAATGGGGTCGGAGCGCAGGGTCTTGGTCTTTTCGGTCATCGCGCTCGTTTTTCCTGCAGCCGTTCAGCTCTTCCAATGCGCGCATGCCTGTTCGGTTCCCTTTTGCTGCTGGCCGCCTGCCAGGGTCCGCTCTCCACGCTCGATCCCGGCGGCCCGCAGGCGCGATCGGTTTTCGTGTTCACCTCGGCGATGGTTCTGGTCGCCGGAGCCGCTTTTGCGCTGGTGATCGGGCTGTTTGCGATCGCCCTGCGGCGGGGCAGGCGGGTCACGGGTGGCGACGCTGGCTCGGTGCGCGCCGAGCGGCGATGGGTCGTGTGGCTGGGCATCGCCTTTCCCATGAGCGTGCTCACCGTGCTGCTGGCGGCGACCTTGTGGGTCGGCGAAGGACAGTTCGTACGCAACGACCGCCTGCCGACCTGGCGCGCGACCGCGTCGCAAGGGGGCTGGCAGTTCGCGCCGCTGGGCTCCGATGGCGTGCAAGGCGCGACCACCGACCGGCTGGTGATCCCGGCAGGCGAGCCGGTGATCGTCGAGATCGTCTCGAGCGATGTGATCCACAGCTTCTGGGTGCCAAGGCTTGCGGGCAAGATGGATGCGGTTCCCGGAAAGCCCAACCGCCATCTGATCCAGGCCGACACCCCCGGAACCTATCTTGGCCAGTGCGCCGAATATTGCGGCGTCGGGCATGACCGGATGCGTTTCGAGGTGCTGGCCACCGCCCCGCGCGGCTCGGCAGCCGGGGGCCAGCCATGACGACACACCAGACATCTGCCCAGCCGCCCGTGACCCCGCACGATCCCGCCGCGCTGCATGCCGAGCTCGACGCAGTGTGGCGTGGCCTGCCGGGCTGGCGCGGCTTTGTCTGCGAGGTCAACCACGGCGCGATCGGGCTTCGCTTCATGATCACCGCGATCATCTATTTCGCCATCGGAGGCGTGCTGGCGATGCTGATCCGCGTCCAGCTGGCCAGCCCGCGCGCCGCCTTTGTCGGCCCGGACATCTACAACCAGCTATTCACGATGCACGGTACGATCATGATGTTCCTGTTCGCGATTCCCATGCTGGAGGGGCTGGCGCTGTATCTGCTGCCCAAGGTGATGGGCGCGCGCGACATGGCGTATCCCAGGCTCTCGGCGCTGGGCTGGTGGTGCTATGCGCTGGGGGGCGCGATCCTGCTGGTGGCGATGCTGGCAGGCGTCGCGCCCGATGGCGGATGGTTCATGTACACGCCGCTGTCGGACAAGGTGCACACGCCGGGGATCAACGCCGATGTCTGGCTGCTGGGCATCACCTTTGTCGAGATTTCGGCGATCTGCGCGGCGGTGGAGATCACCGTGTCGATCCTCAAGCTGCGCGCCGAGGGCATGGCGCTGACGCGGCTGCCGCTGTTTGCGTGGTACATGCTGGGTACGGCAGCGATGATGCTGATCGGCTTTCCGCCGCTGATCCTGGGCTCGATCCTGCTCGAGGTGCAGCGCGCATTCGACTGGGCGTTCTTCGATCCCGCACGCGGCGGCGACCCGATCCTGTGGCAGCACCTTTTCTGGCTGTTCGGCCATCCCGAGGTGTACATCATCTTCCTCCCCGCCGCTGGCGCGCTGTCGGTGATGATCGCGACCTTCGCGCGCCAGCCGATCATCGGCCATGCGATAATCGTCGCGGCGATCTGGGCGATGGTGTTTTTGAGCTTCGGACTGTGGGTGCACCACATGTTCACCATCGGCATCCCGCATCTGGCGCTGGCGTTCTTTTCCGCCGCCTCGATGCTGGTCGCGGTGCCGACATCGGTGCAGATCTTCGCCTGGATCGGCACCTTGTGGAGCGGAAGGCCGCGCTGGTCGCTGCCGATGCTGCACATCACCGGCTTCTTCCTGACCTTCGTGCTGGGCGGGCTGACCGGCGTGATGCTCGCCGCAGTGCCGTTCAACTGGCAGGCGCACGACACCGCCTTCGTCACCGCGCATCTGCATTATGTGCTGATCGGTGGCTTCGTCTTCCCGATGCTGGCGGCAATCACGTACTGGATGCCGCACTTCACCGGGCGGCGCGCGGTGCGCGGACTGGGTTCGGCGGCGTTCTGGCTGATCTTCATCGGGGTGCACGGCACTTTCCTCGTGATGCATTTGACCGGGCTGCTGGGCATGCCGCGCCGGGTAAGCATCTATCCCGACAATCCCGAATGGGAGCTGCTCAACCTCATCTCCTCGGTGGGCGGGTTCATCATGACCGCAGGGTTCGCGCTGTTCGCGGTCGACATGGGGCTGCAGCTGTTCATGGGGCGGCGCACCCGCCGAAACCCGTGGCGCGCGACCAGCCTCGACTGGGCGATGCGGCTGCCGCCGCCCACGTACAACCTCGCCTCTCTGCCCCGCGCGGACATGGAAACCGACGAGCGAACCCTCACCCCGTCGCGGCTCGATATGCTGGCGACCACGCTGGCGATGGGTGAAGGCATGCTCGCCGGCGCCCCGCGCGGGGTGCGCGAGACGCTGATCATCGACGCGGTCAGCGGGCGGGCAGAGGCGGTCGCGGTGCTGCCAGGGAACACCATGCGTCCCGCGCTCACCGCGCTCACCATCGGCCTGTTCTTCCTAGCGATGCTGGCGGGCTTTTACTGGGTCGCGGCCGCCGCAGTGGTTCTGGTCGCGGCAATATGCGCAAGCTGGATCAGGCCGGTGGCGCCGATACAGGACACAACCTCCGCTGTGCCCGAGACGATCGAGGGACTGCCCGCAAGCCCGTTCTGTCGCTACGGCCTTGGCTGGTGGGGGTCGGCGGTGCTGCTGGTCGCCAATACGAGCCTTTTCGCATCGTTGCTGTTTGCGGTCGCCTTTCTCTCGGTGATCGCGCCGGGATGGGAGGGCGCGGTGCAAGAGAACCCGCACGGCGTGCTGCCGATGGCAGCGTTGCTGGTTACCGCAATCGGCGGAGCGCTGCTGCTCTGTGCGGGCCTGTGGTCGCAGCGTGCCGCAACGGCGGGGCAGCGCGCGCTGGCCTGGGCGGGCATGCTTGCGGTTGCAGCAGGCGCGCTGGCGTCGGGCGCGATGATGACCGGATCGCCTGCCGAGCACGCGCGCCATGCGGTGCAGGCCGCGATCCTGGCCTATCTGGTTATACACGCGCTGATCCTGCTCACCATGCACCTGGCCGCCGCGCGCGGGCACCGCATCGGTGTGCAGGCCGTCGCGACGCAGGGCGTGCTCGCGCAGTGGCATGGCTATACCGGGCTGGTCGCGCTGGTCGGCGCGCTGGCGCTGGCGGTGGCCAAGCTGTGATGCGCAGGTCCGCCCTGACCAGGATGGCGCTCGCCCTGCTGTCGGGGCTGCTGCTCTGGGCGTTGTGGTTCGTGCTGGCCTATGCGCTGCACGGCGCGCAATGCGCAGGCGCGTTGGGCCTGTCGCGCACCGCCGGCCAGATCGCGCAGGTCGGCTTGTGGCTCTTCACGCTGGGAGTGATCGTGCTGCTGGCCAGGCGCGCTGCGCGGCTGGATGTATCACCCGAGCTGGCGCGCACGGCCCGTTATCTGCAGATCACCGCGATCGGCGCGACCATCTTTGCCGGTCTGCCGATCCTCGTTCTTGCCCCCTGCTGAGCGCTAGGCCGTCGTGTTCCGGCTGAGCGTGCCGTGGCCGAAGGCGATGGCCAGGCCCAGCGCCGCCCCTCCGGTGATGTTGCCCAGGGTGCTCAGCAGCAGGTTGGTGAGCCCGCCCGCCAGATCCGGCGCTGCCGACGGGTCGGCCAGCCAGCCAAGCGGCAGGATCGACATGTTGGCGACCGAGTGCTCGAGCCCAGCAGCGACGAAAATCATCACCGGGCCGAGAATGACCAGCAGCTTGGTAACGATCGAGTCCGCCGCCATCGCCATCCACACCGCAAGGCACACCAGCACGTTGGCGAGCATCCCCGAGCAGAAAGTGGCAAGCGGGCCCTTGGCCAGCTTGGCATCGGCCAGCGCGATCGCGGCATCGCCCACGCGATCGGACAGGCCGCCCGCAGCCCAGAAAACGACCGCGAGCATCACCGAGCCGATCAGGTTCCCGGACCACACCATCGACCAGGCCCCCAGCATGCGCCCGGCACGCAGCTTTCCGGTGGCGAGCGCAAGAACCATCAGGGTGTTTCCGGTGAAAAGCTCCGCCCCCACCACCATCACCAGCATCAGCCCGACCGAAAACGCCGCGCCCGCCATGAGCAGCACCGCGCCGCCATCGCCCATCCCCGATTGCGCGACCAGCGAGACGACCGAGCCGAAGCCGATGAAGACACCTGCGAGGATCGCCAGCACCAGCATCCGCGGCCAGGCCTGATCGGCCTTGGCGGCAAGGATGCCGGGCGCGGCCTCGGCAATCGCATCGCCGACAGGATCGCTGGGGGCGTCGCTTGCGATGATCAGACCCCCACCGCGATCCGCACGGGAACGGCCTTGCTGGCCGGAGTTTTCGAGGTGCGGTCGTGGTGCGACAGCGCGATCAGCGGGTTGAGCTCGGGATAATAGCCCACGATCGTCCCCGAAGGCAGATCGAACGGCACCACCTCCAGATTGTCGATGCGGCGATCATGCCCGTCCTCGGCATCGCCCAGCAACGATATCCGCTGCCCCGCGACCAGGCCTGCGGCGGCGATGTCGTCAGGGTTGATCAGCACGACATCGCGGGTGCCCTCGATCCCGCGCAGCCGGTCGCTATAGCCATAGATGGTGGTGTTGAACTGGTCGTTGGAGCGGACCGTGACCAGCCGGTAGCGGCCCGGCGTGTCCTCCATGTCGGTGGCAGCGAGCATCTGCGGCGCGGTGAACACCGCCTTGCCGCTGTCGGTCTTCCAGATGCGCTCGCGCGCGCTGTTGCCGCGATAGAAGCCGCCGGGCTCGAACATCCGGGCGTTCATGTCGTGGAACTGCTCGTGATAGGTCTCGGCGATCAGGTCGCGGATCAGGCCATAGTCGCCCGTCCATGCATCCCAGCGTACCAAAGGATTGGCCTCGAGCGTCGCCTTGGCGATACCGGCGACGATCGCGGTCTCGGACATCAGATGTTCGCTGGCGGGGGTGCGATGGCCCAGCGAGCCATGGATATGGCTGAAGCTGTCCTCGATCGTCACGGTCTGCGGGCCGGACGCCTGGATGTCTTCCTCGCTGCGCCCGAGACACGGGAGCAGATAGGCGGTGCGGCCGTTGAACAGATGGTTGCGGTTGAGCTTGGTGGCGATCTGCACCGTGAGCTGCAACTGGCCCCAGGCGGGCTCGACCCGGCCCTGATCGGGAATGGCGCGCAGGAAGTTGCCGCCCAGCCCGATGAATGCCTTGGCGCTGCCGTCGAGCACCGCCTCGCACACCTCGACCGTGGTCATTCCGGTGTCGCGCGGCGGCTCGAAGCCGAACTGCTCGGCAAGCTTATCGAGCGGCACCAGCTCGGGTTTTTCGGAAATGCCGACGGTGCGCTGGCCCTGGACATTGGAATGCCCGCGCACCGGGCAGATGCCTGCGCCCTTGCGCCCGATATGCCCGCGCATCAGCAGCAGATTGACCAGCATCGCGATGTTCTCGAAGCCGTGGACATGCTGGGTGAGGCCCATGCCATAGACACCAATGACGCGTTCGGCGCCCAGATAGACGCGGCCTGCCTCCTCGATATCGGCGCGGCTCAGCCCCGATTCCTGCTCGATCCGCTCCCAGGATGTCGCATCGGCCCTGGCGCGGAAGGCGTCGAAGCCGGTGCAGTGTTGGGCGATGAAATCATGGTCGATCACCGTCCCGCCCAGCGCATCGTCCTGCGCGAACACATATTTGCACAAGCCCATGATCGCCGCGATGTCACCCCCGGCGCGGACCTGCAGATACTGGCAGCTCAGATCTGTGTCGCTGCCGGTCAGCATCTGGCCGACGCGTTGCGGGTTGGTGAAGCTGAGCAGACCCTTTTCGCGGATCGGGTTGAAGGTCACGATCCGGCAGCCGCGCTCGACCGCCTTTTGCAGCGGGTGCAGAAAGCGCGGGCTGTTGGTGCCGGTGTTCTGCCCGAAGAAGAAGATCGCGTCGCATTCCTCGAAATCCTCGAGCACGCAGGTGCCGACCGGCGACCCGATCAGCTCGTTGAGCGTCACCGAGGTCGTCTCGTGGCACATGTTGGAGCTGTCGGGCAGGTTGTTGTGGCCATAGAGGCGCGCGAACAGCGCATAGAGGTACGAGGTCTCCAGGCTCGCGCGGCCCGATGCGTAGAACACCGCCGATTTGGGATCGATGCTCCTGAGCTCGGCGCCGATCGCGGTGAACGCCTCGTCCCAGCTGCACTCGACATAATGGTCGCTCGCTGTATCGAAGCGCATGGGATGGGTCAGGCGGCCGACATGCTCGAGGTCATGGTCGCTCCAGCCGCGCAGTTCGCTCACCGTGTGCTCGGCAAAGAATTCGGGGGTGCAGCGGTGGCTGGTCAGCTCCCAGAGCGTCGCCTTGGCGCCGTTTTCGCAGAATTCGAATGCATGCGGGTGCTTGGGCTTTCCCCAGGCGCAGCTGGTGCACATGAAGCCGCCGGTCTTGTTCTGGGTCGCCAGCGTCGCCAGCGCGCCGGGGGACGACATTTCGCGCGCCATGGTCTGCACCATCCCGCGCATCGAGCCCCAGCCGCCGGTGGATCCGTCATAGGAAACGGTATCGGGATGTTCGTCGGTGCCATTGTCGGGGCTGGTGTCGGTCGTCATTGCCGGGTCCTTTTCGGGAGGTCCCGTAACTTAAGCCCCAGATGCCGATGGGTTCCCTTTCGACACAACGCTTTACCCCGAAACGTCAGCGCAACCTAGACATCGGAAACGACAAGGCCCCGGACGGTTGCACCGCCCGGGGCCTTGCGTTTTGGCGCGTCGGCCGCACGCTTACTGCACGTCGAACCGGTCGGCGTTCATCACCTTGGTCCAGGCGGCGATGAAGTCGTTGACGAACTTCCCCTCGTTGCCGCGCTCGGCATAGACCTCGGACACCGAACGCAGCTGCGAGTTCGAGCCGAACACCAGATCGGTGCGGGTTGCGGTCCAAAGCTGCTCTCCGGTGGCGCGATCGGTGCCGACGAACTCCTCGTCGCTGCTGGTGTCCACCACCTTCCACGCCGTGCCCATATCGAGCAAGTTGACGAAGAAGTCGTTGGTCAGCTGCCCCGGCCGATCGGTGAGCACGCCGTGCGGGCTGTTGCCCGCATTGGCGCCGAGCACGCGCAGACCCGCCACCAGCACCGCCATCTGCGGGATCGAGAGGCCGAGCAGATGCGCGCGGTCGAGCATCAGCTCTTCGGTCTTCACGCTCTGCTTGGTCGCCAGATAGTTGCGGAACGCGTCCGCCCGCGGCTCGAGCGGCTCGAAGCTCTCGGCGTCGGTCTGCTCGGCGCTGGCATCGCCCCTGCCTCCGGTGAACGGCACGCTCACATCGAACCCGGCATCGCGCGCCGCCTTTTCGACCGCAGCGCTTCCTGCCAGCACCATCGCGTCCGCCATCGACAGCTCCCCGCGCAGACGATCGATCGTCGCCAGCACCGCTGCCAGCTCTTCAGGATCGTTGACCGCCCAGTCCTTCTGCGGCGCGAGCCTTACCCGCGCGCCATTGGCACCGCCGCGATGGTCCGACCGGCGATAGGTCGATGCCGATGCCCAGGCCGCCTTGACCAGCTCGCTGATGCTGTGGCCGCTCGCCAGGATCGCTGCCTTGAAGCCATCGACCGTCGCCTGCGAAGGCACGGTACCGGCGGGCACCGGATCCTGCCAGATCAGGTCTTCTGCCGGAACCTCGGGGCCGAGATAGCGGACCTTGGGCCCCATGTCGCGATGGGTCAGCTTGAACCACGCGCGGGCAAAGGCATCGTCGAGCGCCGCCTGGTCGTCGCGGAAGCGTTCGGAGATCTTGCGATATTCCGGGTCCATCTTCAGCGCCATGTCGGCGGTGGTCATCATCGTCGGCACGCGCTTGGAAGGATCGCGTGCATCGGGAGCCAGGTCCTCGGGATCGGGGTTGATCGGCTGCCACTGCTGTGCGCCCGCCGGGCTGCGCACCAGCTCGAAGTCGTACTTGAACAGCAGCCGGAAATAGTCGCCGCCCCACGCGGTGGGATTGGGCGTCCATGCCCCTTCGATCCCCGATGTGGTGATGTGGCCGGTGTTGATCTGCTCGGCATCGGTCGCCCAGCCGAAGCCCATCAGCTCCATCGCCTCGGATTCGGGCGCGCCGCTCAGCTGATCGGCAGGCACCGCGCCATGCGCCTTGCCGAAGGCGTGGCCGCCTGCGGTCAGCGCGACGGTTTCCTCGTCGTTCATCGCCATGCGCTCGAAGGTCAGCCGCATGTCACGCGCCGATTGCAGCGGATCGGGGTTGCCGCCCGGGCCTTCGGGGTTGACGTAGATCAGCCCCATCTGGATCGCGGCGAGCGGGTTTTCCAGCTCCCAGCCCTTTTCGGGATTGATGCGGGTTTCCGCGCCGGTATCGACCCAGGCTTCCTCGGTACCCCAATAGACATCGCGCTCGGGCTCGAACACGTCCTTTCGGCCGCCGCCGAAGCCGAACACCGGGCCGCCCATCGACTCGATCGCGACATTGCCGGTGAGGATGAACAGATCGGCCCAGCTGATGTGCTTGCCGTACTTCTGCTTGATCGGCCACAACAGGCGCCGCGCCTTGTCGAGATTGCCGTTGTCGGGCCAGCTGTTGAGCGGAGCGAAGCGCTGCTGGCCGCTGCTCGATCCGCCGCGGCCATCGGCGGTGCGATAAGTCCCCGCCGAGTGCCACGCCATGCGGATGAAGAACGGGCCGTAGTGCCCGTAATCCGCGGGCCACCAGGGCTGCGAGTCGGTCATCAGCGCCTTGAGATCAGCCTTGAGCGCGGCATAATCGAGCTTGGCGAAGGCTTGTGCATAATCGAAATCCGGCCCCATCGGGTCGGGCGATGTGCCGTTCTGCGTCAGGATATCGAGCTGCAGCGAGTCGGGCCACCAGTCGCGGTTGGTCCGCCCCAGCAGCGATCTGACGCCGCCATCCTTGTTCGAAAACGGGCAGTTGCCGCCCATTCCGCTTGTCTTCATGTCCATGGCTGCTCTCCTTCTGGATCTGATGGCGACCAGAATAATCCCTGCGGTGCGATCTCCCAAACAAGGAAAGCCCATCAGAGAGATAGAAAGGACCGATTGGGCCGATTTGCGAGGCCGCGCCTGCCCGCCATCCTTTGCCGCCATCCTTTGCTTGGCGTCGGTCCGAATTGAACCTAGGAAATGCTCTTAAGGGACCGATCGGCAAGGAACAGGCAGATGGATATCAGTCGCAGGCATCTGACCCGGCTCGCTTTTGGTGCAGGCGCGCTGTCGCTGCTGACAGGCGTTGTGCCGGGCTGGCTGACTCACGCTGCCAGCGCGGCGAGCCCCGCGCCCGACCCGCTGGCGCTGGTCGACGGCGAACTGCGCGAAGCTGCGCGCGCGATGCTGGCGCAGACATTCCCCCCGATGAGCCGCGAGACGCTGCCCGCGGTGCGCGCATCCTGGGTGCCGCCGCCAGTGCTCGGTGCCCCGGCGCCCTCCGTAACGGTGCGGCAGATTCCCGGTCCCGGGGGCGCGCCTGCCGTGGCGGTCGAGCTGATCGGCGCGCGCCCCGCGGCCGCGCCGCGCCCGGCGATATTGCACATCTATGGCGGCGGCATGATCTCGGGCCGCGCGCGCAACATGACATCATTCAGCCAGACCCTGGCGGCGGAGTTCGACGCGGTGGTGGTCAATGTCGATTATCGGCTGGCACCCGAAACCCCGTTTCCCGGCCCGGTGCTCGACAATTTCGCCGCGTTCGAATGGATGGTCGCCAATGCTGCCGAGCTGGGCATCGACCCTCGGCGTATCGCCATCATGGGCGAAAGCGCGGGCGGCGGGCTGGCCGCGATGGTGGCGCAGATGGCGCGCGATTCCGGCGCCATCCAGCCCTGCATGCTGGTCATGCTCTATCCGATGCTCGACGACCGCACCGGCAGCGCCCGCATGGTCCCGCCGCATATCGGGACCATCGGCTGGTCGGCCGAGGCCAACCGTTTTGGCTGGTCGAGCTTTCTGGGTGTTCCGGCAGGATCGGACAGCGTGCCGGCAGGCAGCGTCCCTGCGCGGCTCACCGATCTTGCAGGCTTTCCGCCCAGCTTCATCGGTGTGGGCACGCTAGACCTGTTCATCGACGAGGATCTGGAATTCGGCCGCAGGCTGATCGCATCGGGCGTGCCGACGCAGATGCACGTCAGCCCCGGCGCCTATCACGCCTTCGATTTCGTGGTGCCCGAAGCGCGCATCGCGCGCGAGTTCACCCAGGCCTGGAAGTCGAGCCTGCACACCGCCTTCGGCTCGCAGGCCTGATCGCTTACCGCCCCAGATTGCGGTCGAAGAATTTGAGGATCACGTCATAGGCCTGGCGCGATTCGGGCATGTCGGGTTTGTAGAAAAAGCCGTGGAACAGCCCTTCCCAGACATGCAGATCGGCATCGACCCCCAGGGCCACCATCCGGCTGTGGGTATTGACCGCCGAGGAAAGCTCGAACCCACGGGTGCCGGTGATGATCAGCGTCGGCGGAAACTGGCGCAGCACTTCGTCGGAAGAGCCCGGCGCCACCAGCGGGTCGGTGGGATCGGAGCCCGCGAAATAGGGCAGAGCGGTCCAGGGAGCATCGCCGCTTGGCGGCCATTGCGGGGCGGGCCGCGCCTCGCCCACCGCGGCGGTCATGTAATCAGCGTCGCCGCCAAAGCCGTTGGCCGAGGTGGTGAGCCCCGCGCACAGGATGCCGACTGCGCCGGGTCGCGGAAGACCGTGCTTCTGGAACCATGCGGTGGCCATTCCGGTGAGCATTCCGCCCGCCGAGCAGCCGTAGATGCCGATATTGGCAGCGGGATAGGTCTTGAGCAGCTCGCGATAGACCAGGGCGACATCCTCGCTCGCCGCAGGGAACTTGTGCTCGGGCCCCTGACGGTAATCCACCGAGACCACGCGGATTTCGCCCAATGTCGCAACGGGGATCGACTCCAGTTCGGCGCAGGCGGGAAAGCAGCCCATGAAGCCGCCACCGTGCAGGTTGATCAGCACCCGCCGCGCGTTCCTTTTCGCGATTCCGGCCTTGGGCGCATAGTCGAATACGCGCACTCCGGCGATACGGCGTTCGGTCATGGTGTAGGCGAACATCGCCTTGGCCTCGGCGAGATAGGGCTCCATGAACACCGGGACGCCATTGTTCTGCTGCACCTGAACCGGGTCCTGCATCGCCTTGAGATGGTCGGTGAGATACTGCTTCGCCTCGGCGCTGAGCATCGACGACACCGGCACCGCCATCGCCGGGACGTGCACCGTGCCATCATCGTCGATCTTCACGGGTGGAGATGGCGCAGTCTGCGCCAGTGCTGACGGGAGCGGTGCCGCTGCGAGCAGCAGGACCGCCAGCCCCCGCACCGCGCGGCGCATCTGCGCGATTGCCTTGACCATCATTTCGCTTCTCCCGATCGCCTTCAGGCCGCTTGCAACGCTGCCCGGACCCTTGCCTGTTTATCTGTCGGCAGGGATGTGCGTAATCGATTGCAATCTCCGCCGCAAGATGTATGAAAACGATTACACAAAGGGTGCGCCTCGCAAGAAGGGCGACTCAGCGAGGGGGTTTTGAAGGTGACAATCACGCGCAGATCGTTCGGCATCGCGGCCCTGAGCGCAGCGGCCATGCCTGCGCTGTTCAACGCCAAGGGTGCTGCAGCGCTCGCCGCGACACCTGCGATCCCTACCGGCACTGCCCCTGCAAAGATCGATCCGCTGGCGCTGGTCGACCCCGAATTGCGCGAGGGCGCCGAGCTCATCCTGTCGCGCCCACTGCCCGATCCGCTCGATCACAAGGCCATATTGGCGATGCGCCAGGGCGTCCCGCCACCCGCCGCGCCACTGCCCGCGCCTGCCCCCGCGATCGAGATGCGCCGCATCCCCGGCACGAAGGGCCAGCCCGAGGTCAGCATCGCGGTGATCGGTGCCAGGCGCGATGGCGGCAACCGCCCCGCGGTGCTGCACATCCATGGCGGCGGCTTCATCCTGGGCCGGATGCAGGACACGTTCGTCGCATCGCAGCAGCTGTCCGAAGAGCTCGACTGCGTGGTGGTCGAGGTCGAATACCGGCTGTCGCCCGAAACCGTGTTTCCCGGCCCGCTGGAGGATTGCCACACGGCATTGGTCTGGCTGCACGCCAATGCCGCCGAACTGGGCGTGAACCCCAACTCGATCGCGGTGATGGGCGAAAGCGCAGGCGGCGGCATGGCCGCGATGCTGGCGATCGCCGCGCGCGACCGCGGCAGCGTCCCGCTGTGCTATCAAGTGCTGATCTATCCCATGCTCGACGACCGCACCGGCACCACCCGCCGCGTGCCGCCGTTCATCGGCACCATCGGCTGGAACGAGGCGGGCAACGCGGTTGGATGGAGCAGCCTGATGGGGGTGCCCGCCGGAAGCGATCGCGTGCCGATCGGCGCGGTGCCTGCGCGCACCAGCGATCTGTCCGGGCTGCCGCCGACCTTTATCGGCGTCGGCGCGATCGACCTGTTCGTCGATGAAAACATCGCTTATGCGCAAAGGCTGATCGCGCACGCCGTGCCGACCCAGCTTTTGGTGGTTCCGGGCGCCTATCATGGCTTTGATTTCATCGCCCCCCTATCCCGCGCATCACGCACCTTCATCGCCTCGTGGAAACTCGCGCTGGGCGCGGCTTTCCGCGACCACGCCGCCGCATCGGGCTGAGACGCCACAATAAAGAGCCAGTTTGACACTATTTGCACAATCGATTACGCAAAAATCAGAACCTAGGGAGGATCTCATGAAGGCCAGTTTCCGTTTCCGTGCCGTGCGCACCCGGCTTGCAGGCGCCGCAGCGGCTGCGGCGCTGTTTGCCGTCCCGGCGCATGCGCAGGACAGCGCATCGCAGGACGATGATGCCCCGGCGGGCGGCGAGATCGTCGTCACCGCGAGCAAGACCGGCGCGGTCACGCTCGACAAGGTGCCTTATGCCATTCAGGCGTTCGATGGCGGTACGCTCAAGGAGCGCAACATCCGCGATGGCTCGGATCTTATCCAGCTGATCCCGGGCGCATCGCAGGCGCAGGAAATCGGCGCGGGCTATCGCATCTTCTCGTTCCGCGGCTCGGGCGCAGGCGGCCCGATCGGCGATGGCCTGATCGGCTATTATCTCGACGACACCCCCTTCGGCGTACCCAACAACCAGGCCGCGCCGCCGGTGCAGTATTTCGATATCGAACAGGTGGAAGTGCTGCGCGGCCCCCAGGGCACGCTGTATGGCCTTGGTTCGTCGGCCGGCACGATCATCTATCGCACAAAGAACCCGGACCTGGACGAGGTGACCTATGCCGGCGAGGTCGAGCTGTCGGGCACGCGATCGGCAGGCGATCCCAATTATCGCGGTGCGGCGGCGTTTTCGGTGCCCATCGTTCCCGGCAAATTGGGCCTGCGGATCAGCGGCGGCTATGACCGCCGGTCGGGCACTGCCGATATCTTTGCCGGTGCCCCCACCGGTGTCCCGCGCGAGCGCAACGCCAACGACGCCACCGCCAAGGACATCCAGGCGGTGCTGCTATGGCAGGCCGATGACAAGACCACGGTCCGCACCCGCGCCTGGTATTTCAGCACCGACCAGAAGTACCTCAACGTCATCAACTCGCTCGATCCGCCATTCGCCTCTTTCCAGGGCGATGTCGTCGGCTTCGACCGTCGCCGCGCCTGGTATGCGTCGAACACCATCACCCGCGAGATTGGCGATTTCACGCTGACCAACGCCACTTCGTACCAGAAGTCGCTTCCCGGCGGTTTCCAGGTGGGTCTCAACCTGGGCGCGCCGCTGGGCATCGGGGTTCTCGAAAATGGCGGCGATGCGCGCAACTTCGTCAACGAACTGCGGCTGGCGACCTCGACCCCCGGTCCGTTCAAGGGCGTTGCCGGGATCTTCTACCAGAACGCCCGCAGCCTCTATACCTTCAACCTGACCTTCCCGGCTTTTGCGCTGAGCGGGCGGACGATCACCAAGACCGAAAACGCCGCGCTGTTCACCGAAGCCAGCTACGAATTGTTCGACGGCCTGATCACGCCGCTGGTCGGCCTGCGCTACTTCAAGGACGAGCGCGAATCGGATTCGATCTCGAACGGCGTTGCGGTGGCCAGCCGGGCCAAGCCCGATGCGCTGACCTGGCGGGCCAACATCGCGATCAACCCGTCGCCCGACTGGATGATGTTCTTCAACGCCGGAACGGGCTTCCGCAGCGGTATCCTACAATCGCAGGCACAGGCCGATGCGGTGATCGCCGATGGCGTGCCCAGCGACATCTCGCTGACGCCGGACAAGCTGCGCAACCTGGAAGTGGGCGTGAAGGGATCGCTGTTCGACGGCGCACTGCGCGTCGCGGTCAGCCTGTACGACATCAAGTACACCAACATCCAGAGCGCCTTCAACACATCGATCGGCCTGTCGGCGTTCGCCAATCTGGGCGACGGCAAGGCGCAGGGGATCGATATCGAGGCGACCTGGCGCACTCCGCTGCCCGGCCTGACGATCAACGCCATCGGCAACATCAACGATTCCAAGTTCACCCGGGTGCGCCCCGCCTTTGCCGGTGCCGATCCGCGCATTGCCAACGGGCTGAGGCTGCTCAACACGCCCGAGCACAACTTCCGCCTGGATGCGAGCTACGAACGCAAGATCGGCAATGTCGAACTCTTTGCCACCAGCTCGGCCACCTTTATCGGCCGATCGCGGCTGGGCGATGCGGTGGTCGACGAGATCGATCCGTACGAGCTGTACCAGGCCAGCCTGGGCGTGCGCTTCGACCGCTATGAAGTGCGGCTGTTCGGCGACAACCTGTCCGATCTGCGCGGACCGACATCTGCCAACGGCCCGACGCTGCTGGCCGGGCCCCGCCCGCGCACCTTCGGCATCACCTTCCGCGTCAATACCAACTGACCAGCTACGGGCGGCGTACTTCCGGCGACGGAAGGCACGCCGCCTGCCGCGTCGCTGGAGGCGCACGCCATGCCCAAGCCGGATGAAGCCAGCCCTGCATCGCCCACCGATCCCGATCGTCGCGGGATCATGACGGGGGCTGCGCTGGCCACCGGCCTTGCGCTCTGTCCTGCATCCGCCAGCCTGGCCGATGCCAAGACGCCTGCCCCCGACCCCGCCAATCCCGAGATCAGCACGGACCCGGCGCAGGTCACCGCCAGGACCGCAAACGGGCAGCTGCGCGGCTATCGCAAGGGGCGGGTCACGATCTTCAAGGGCGTGCCCTATGCCGCGCCCGCCGGCGGCGCCAACCGCTTTCGCCCGCCCCAGCCGGCAGCCCCCTGGCAGGGTGTGCGCTCGGCGCTGCATTACGGCCCGATCGCTCCGCAGGACAAGGGCACCGGGCGGCTCAACGACGAAGAGGCCTTCATCTTCCGCTGGAACGACGCGGTCGAGGACGAGGACTGCCTGCGGCTCAATATCTGGACGCCCGGGCTTTACGATGCGCGTCGCCCGGTGCTGGTCTGGCTGCACGGCGGCGGTTTTGCCGCGGGATCGGGGCATGACATCCCCGCCTTTGACGGCGAAAACCTCGCCCGCACCGGCGATGCCGTGGTGGTGACGCTCAACCACCGGCTCAACCTGCTGGGCTTTCTCGATCTGTCGTCCTGGGGTGAGGGCTTCGAGGATTCGGGCAATGTCGGCATGCTCGATATCGTCGCGGCGCTCGCCTGGGTGCGCGACAACATCGCGCGCTTCGGCGGCGATCCCGACCGCGTCACCATCTTCGGCCAGTCGGGCGGCGGTGCCAAGGTCACCGCGCTGATGGCGATGCCCGCCGCGCGCGGGCTGTTCCACCGTGCGGCGATCCTCAGCGGATCGTTCGCGATGTTCAACACGCCGGATCGCAGCGCACAGCTTTCGGCCTTGCTGCTGGCAGAGCTGGGGATTGCCAAGGGCGACATCGCGGCGCTGCAGGCCCTGCCCTATGCCACGCTGCGCGCCGCTGCCGAAAAGGTCATGGCGAAGATCAACCCCGGGTTCGACAGCTTCATCGACGTGCGCCGCATCGCGCAGATGCTGAACTTTGCGCCGGTGGTCGATGGCCGCAACATCCTGCCGACACCCGGCGAGCCCGGCGTGCCGCTGACCGATCCCAAGGTGCCGCTGATCATCGGCTCGACGCTCAACGAGTTCGTCACCGGGATCAACCAGCCGGAGGTCGAGGCGATGACCGAGCAGGGCTTGCACGCGCGCGCCGAACGCTTCGCGCCCGGACGCGGCGATGCGGTCGTGCGCGCCTTCCGCGCCGCGAACCCCGATGCCTCTGCGTTCGACCTGTGGAGCCGGATCGCGACGGCTCCCATCCGGCAGGCGGTGATCGATCAGGCCACGCGCCGGATCGCCGCCGACGCTGCCCCCACCTATCTGTACTGGTTCACTTGGGCGACCCCGATCCTGGAGGGGCGGCCGCGGTCGTTCCACTGCCTCGACATCCCCTTCTGGTTCGACAATCCCGCCGCCTGCGCGTCGATGACTGGCGGCGGGAGCGCCGCGCGCGCGCTGGCCAAGCAGATGTCGCAGGCGCTGGTCGCCTTTGCCGCCACCGGCGTGCCCAGCGCCAGCGCACTGCCCGTCTGGCAGCCGGTGACAGCCGGGGCGTTTCCATCGCTGCGGCTCGACGCCGGTCCGCGCATGATTGCGGAAATCGACGCGGCCGAGCGGACCAGCCTGAAGTAATGGTATATCGGCCATTGGCCCGATGCGCAGCCGCGTGTAGGAAGTGTGCGGGGTGTCAGCAGCCTCTGCCCGCACCGCACGGGCGGATACGAAGGATCCGATGGTCAGCGTCAAGAATCTGAAGGAATTTTCCGAACTCGCCGGGGTTTCCACGGCGACAGCCTCACGCGCGCTGACCGGATCGGGCCGCGTCAGCGAGGAGACCCGCAAGCGCATTGCCGCGCTGGCCGAGAAATTGGGCTATCAGCCCAACATCGCCGCACGCAACCTGCGCACCCAGCGCACCATGACCATCGGCGTGCTGGTTCCGCTGGGCCACGAGGCGCTGCAGCACCTGTCCGACCCGTTCTTCAACACCATGACCGGCTTTCTGGCAGATGCCTTTGCGGAGAACGGCTATGACATGCTGCTCTCGCGCGTGTTGCCGCGCAACGACCGTTGGATGGACCGCTTCATTGGCAGCGGGCGGGTCGATGGCATCGTCGTGGTGGGGCAATCGGACCAGTTCCACGTCATCGAGACGGTATCCCGGCGCTATCAGCCGATGGTGGTGTGGGGCGGACATTCGCCCGATCAGCACCATTGCTCGATCGGCTCGGACAACCGTCTGGGCGGGCGCATGGCGACGATGCATCTGGTCGAGCGCGGCTGCACCCGGATTGCCTATGCCGGGCCGATCAAGGGATCAGAATTCGGCGAACGCGCCGATGGGGCGCGTGCGGCGCTGATTGATGCGGGGCTGGCCCCGCTCGAGGAAATCCCGACCCATTTCGAGCCCGACGCCGCTTATGCCGATGTCCGCGAAAAGCTTGCGGCGCTGCCGCACATGCCCGACGGGATCGTCGCGGGATCGGACGTCACCGCGATCAGCGTCATCCGTGCGCTGCGCGATCTGGGCCAGCGCGTGCCCGAAGACGTCAGGGTGATCGGCTATGACGGCCTGCCGATCGGAGAGCATATGGCCCCGCCGCTCAGCACCATCGACCAGCAGCTGCGCCACGGCGCGCAACTGCTCACCGAGACGCTGTTCCGGCGGATCGCGGGCGAGGACACCGTCTCGCAGCAGATCGAGCCGCAGCTGATCATCCGCGGATCGACCTGAGACCCTGCGCTGGCGTCAGCCGACCACGCGCGCCGTCGCGCCGTCGAGCGCGATGCGAAAGAACGGCGCGGGATAACCCGCAAAATGCGCGCGGCGCTGCGCGGCGTCGACAATCAGGCCCATGTCGCGGATGCCGGGGAAGTCTGCGAACCCGATCACCTGCAGGTCGTCCAGCACCCACCAGCTGTATTCCTGCGCCGGACATTCGGGCGGGGTTCCTGCAACCAGCCCGGTGCCGTTGAGAAGCGTGAACGGACCCAATGGCGAAGGCGCCACCGCGCCATACAGCCCGGTGGGCGCCACGATGCCCTCGGCAAAGACCTTCGCCTGGGTCGACCAGAACAGATAGTAGGTCCCGCCACGCTGGCGCATGTGCGGGCGTTCGAGCTCGTTGTTGACGCCCGCCGCGCTGAGCACCGGGGGCAGCATCCGCCACGCGCCGCCGGCATCGTCCCGCTGCGCAACCCCGATATTGCCCGTCCAGCGCGAGGACGAACGCGCGCACGATCCGGTAAAGAACAGATAGGCCCGGCCCGTGGCAGCATCGCGGAAATAGCCCGGATCGCGAAAGCCCAGGATTTCGCCGCCGCGGCCTTCGGTCTGGTTGGCGACCTGATAGTCGATCCCGTCGGCGACCACGGTTTCCTGCGGTGCCGACCAGTCGGACAGGATGAACCCGCCATCGCTGGCGGCAAAGCTGCAGCTCGCCTCGAACAGGCGCTGCTCCAGGCTGGGCCCGGGCACGTTGCGCCGCCCGGCGGCGGTGAAGTGGACGGTGAGCCGCGTGCCTGTGTCGTCGAGCACCGCCGATCCCGACCATTCGCGGTCGCCGGGGGTGAAGCCTTCGGGAAACACCGGCTGGTGCAGCGTCCAGCGGCCATGGCGTTCGCTGGCAAGATAGATGCGCGCGACCATGTGGCGGGAATCGGGATCAGGCTCGACGGTGGCGGCCAGCACCATCCACAAAGCGGCACCGTCAAAGCGCGGCAGGCGGCCATCTTCATGCTCGACCGGCCACATGTCCCACAGATCGAAGCCCGGAACCCGCGCGCTGCTGTCCAGCGCGAAGGCGGGAATGGTGTTGGCAGGGTCGCGCATCAGCGTTGCCAGGTCACCTGCGGTCCAGGCGGTGGGCGCGTCAGATGTTGCAAACACAACCGCTTCGTCTGTTGTGCCCACACCGGTTACCATATTCCAAATTCCCTTTGCCAGCCGCAGCAGGGGCCTGCCCCCGCGTAAACGTTACACCATATTCCGAAGGGAATGCCGCCCGGGCACCGCGGTGCAGTCACCCGGAAGCCGCCGCTGCCCCCGTCAAAAGGCATATTTGCAAGACCCTCGCCCCTAGTCCGTCGCCCTTGCGGGCAACGCTTGTCGGCGACCTTAGGCAAGAGCAATCGATTGCGCAATCTTCTCTTTTGTGATCAAGCGTGCCACGATGATAGCAAGGACGAACCACCACGATGCCCCGGCATCGATCCGCGGGAGAACGCAATGCGCTGGCAGGTCAACCGCAGGCAGATGCTGCTGGCGAGTGGAGTGTTGCTGATGAACGTGCCCGCACTCGATGCGCGCGAGGCGCTGCAGATCCCGCAGGGCACCGGCCCGCTGCCGCCCGAATGGACCACAGCGCCGTCGATCGCGCTGTGGGATGGCCCGCCGCCCGGTGCCCCCGCCAGCGCGCCGGTCCGATCGGCCACGCTCGATCCTGTGTTCATCACCGGGGTCGCGCGCCCCGAGATGCGCGTCTTCCGGCCTGAGAAGAGCAATGGCCGCGCAGTGCTGACCATCCCGGGAGGCGCGTATAATTTCGTCTCGATCCGCAACGAGGGCACCGATGTCGCCCGGGTGCTGACCGCGCTGGGCTATACCGTCTTCGTGCTGGTCTACCGCCTGCCTAGCGAAGGCTGGGCCGAGCGATGGAATGTGCCGCTGCAGGATGCGCAAAGGGCGATGCGGATCATCCGCGCGCGGGCAAAGGATTATTCGATCGATCCGGCGACCGTTGCGGTGCTGGGATTTTCCGCCGGGGGGCACCTCGCCGCCTCGCTGATTACCGCGAGCGAGGAACAGGTCTATGCTCCCCGCGACGCGGCGGACAGGCTGGACGCTAGACCGCTGTGCGCGGGGCTGATCTATCCGGTGATCGCCGCGAGCGCGCCGCACACCCATGGCTTGTCGGCCGAGACGCTGCTGGGCCCCTCGCCCGGAGCCGACCGCATCGCGCTTCGCTCACCGGCGCTTCATGTCGATGCAGCCACGCCGCCCACCTTCCTGGTCCACGCGCTGGATGACGAGGCGGTGCCCTATCCCAACAGCGCACTGTTCATGGACGCGATGCTGGCCGCCGGACGCCCGGTCGAGACGCATTATTTCGAGGAAGGCGGGCATGGCTTCGGCATCGGACCGGCCAATGCCCCCGCAGGGCAATGGCCGGCCTTGTTCGATGCCTTTCTCAAGCGGCACGCCGGTTAGCGCGCCCTTTTAGAAGCCGACGCGCAGCGAGACCCGGGCGTTGAGGGCAACCTTCTCATATTGCTCCTCGGCACCGACCTCGCCCGCCAGCGAAAAGCCGCCCTGACCGCCGACCAGCCTCAGCCCGCCGATCCAGCCATCGTTGCGCGCATCGGGGAGCAAACTGAACGCCGCACCGCCCTTGAAGCGCGCGGTGGTCGCGCCGAGCGAGCCGCCGATGATCTGGCGGCGACCGCCTTCGATCTCGGCACGCAGCCACACCGCATCCGCGGCCAGGCTGCCGAGGTCATAGCCCGCCACCAGCGTGCCGTTGACCGCGATCTCGTCGCTGCTGCGCTTGTCCACCGTCAGGTTGAACGCATCGCCGCCGCCGGTCTCGGCAAAGCCGTCCTCGTCGAGCCGGTAATAGTCGATCGAGGCCGAGGGCCGCAGCGCAAAGCGCCTGCCGATCTTTGCCTCATAACCCAGCCCCGCCGAGGCGCTGTAGAGCTGGCCCGACCAGGTTCCGCGCGCGTTGCGTTCGATCACATTGGTGCCTTGCGCAAATGCGAAGCGGCGCGTGCCTTCAAAGTCGATCTTAGCGAACGAGCCGCGGGCAAAGGCGCGCAGCGGGCCCCAGTCGCCGCGCCAGTGCGCCGCGAGCTCATACTGGTCAGACCGCACCTCGTTGCCGGTGTCCTGATCGTCGTTCTTGCCGTTGAGATAGGCCAGCGAGACGCCGAATCTGCCGATATCGCCTGCCTTGATCTCGGCCCCTCCGGTGGCACCCCAGCCGCTGGTGTCGAACGCGGCGGTGCCCCGGTCGGCCTTTTCGCTGCCCCAGACGGTCTGCTGCAGCCAGAAGCCCCAGCCGCCCTGATCGCTATAGGGCGCTGCGGTATCGGTGAGGAACCTTGCGGTCGCGCGCGAACCCTGGGTCACGGTGGCGAAGGTTCCCCCCGCGTGATCGGGCAGCATCTGCTGCACCGCGGCGCCCGCCTGCTCGGCATTGGCGATCGACAGGAAGCTGTTTGCCACCGGCGCATCGCTGTCCAGCGCCTTGAACACCGCTTCATAGGCGCGCGCCTGCGAGGCCGAAAGGCTGAGCTCGGTGGCGGTCTTGCGCTTGATATCGACCGCAACGGTGCCCGCGGCGTCATTGCCCGTCACGCTTGACTTGAACAGGAACGGCAGCGCGATGCTGGAGGCGACGAGATTGGCGCTGCCCGTCAGCCGGCCTGCCGACAGGATCTGGTAGGTCCCTTCAGACTGGCTGACATTGACCAAGGTCACGCCCAGCCGCGAGCCTGCGGCAAAGCTGGCGTCGCCTGCGACGTCGAGCCGGGTGGCGGTGCCCGCCTTGCCGTCGATGGTCACGCCGAGCATGCCCTGGTCGGTGACCGCGAGCGAGCCCAGCGCCACGGTTCCGGGGCTGGTGATGCCAAGCGTTCCGCCCGCAACCGTCACCGCTGCCTGCCCGGCGCCCGCCAGCGTGCCGCGGAACTGCGCGGTGCCCGACAGCGCGAGCGTGTCGGCGCCGCCGCCCAGGTCCAGCCTGCCGACCAGCGCCGACTTGCCTGCCAGCTGCACCGTATCGGCGCCGCTGCCGAAGGTCGCATCGCCGGTGAGCAGCGCTTCGCCGCTCGCCAGCAACCGGTTGCTGCCCGCACCGAACTGCATCGCGCCGGTGATCGTGCCAGCCGACACCTCGACCAGATCGCTGCCCGATCCCAGCCGGATATCTCCGGTGATCGAAGGCTTGCCCGTGGGCGTCGCCGCGCTCTGGCGGATGGTGGCACCGCTGGTGTTGGCGGCCAGATCGATCGCGATCGCGCGGCCCGCTGCGGGCTTGGCGGCAACCGCGCTGATCGTGCCGCTGTTCTCGATCGTGCGGAGCGATCCCGACAGGTCGGCGATCGCGGCGGCAGAGCCCTCGCCCGCCGCATTGGCTGTGATCCTGCCGCTGTTGGTGATGGCCGCGAGCGATCCGCCCGCATCGATCACCACCGCGCGCACCTGGTTGGTGGCGACCGAGCCGCCACCCGCCTCGATCGTGCCGGTGTTGCGCAATCCCGGCACGCTGGCGAGCGCGCCGATGCGGATCGCGGTGGCGTTGCCGCCGTTCGATGCAGCAGAAACCGCGCCGGTGTTGAGCACGCCGCCGGTGATGCTGGTGGCCTGGCCGAGGCCGCCGATGACCAGACCGTTGCCCGCGATATCCTTGTAGACGCCGCTGCCCAGGATGCGGCCGTTGATCACCAGGCCGTTGCCCGCAGCCGCGCTGCCGCCCACCGCGCCAATGGCGACGGCGTCGGTCGCCGAGCCGATCTGCACCGCAGCGGCCGAACCGAATGCTGTGATCGTCGCGGTGCCTTCCTTGTCGTCCTCGATCCCGTCCTTGTCCTCGTCCTTGTCATCGGGCTTGGTGTTGGGCGGCGGCGCATCGAGCAGGATGCCGCCTGCGACCGAGCCTGCCACCTGCAGCGCCGGGCCGCCCTGCAGCAGATCGTCGGCGTCGAGCTTGCTGACATCGGCAGGCGGGGTGGCACTGCGATAGCCGGTGGAGGTGATGCTGCCCTGCACGGTGAGCGCGCCGCCGATCGGCCCGGTCAGCGCGACACCGATGGCGTTGGCGCCGACAGTCGCGATCGAGCCAGTGAGCGCGACATTGCCGCTGACCGCACCGGCGCGGATCCCGGCGGAATTGTCGCCGCGCACCGATACCGAGCCGCTGCTGGTCAGCGATCCGGTCAGCGGGCCCTCCAGACTGATGCCCGCGCTCGAGTTGCCCTCGATGGTGATGGTGCCGGCGTTGATCACCGACCCGGTGAGCGCGCCCAAAGTGCGGATGCCGAAGCGGTTCTGGCCTTGCGCAAACGGTCCGTCGAGATCGCCGTCATTGTCGGTGTCGGTTGGCGCAAATGTCTCGTCGATGGTGATCGTGCCCGAGTTGGTGATCGTCGCGCTGGTCCCCGCGGCCACGACGATCCCGGCGGAATTGCTGGCATCGGTGGTCTGGATGGTGCCTTCGTTGGTGACGTTGTGGTTGCTGTTGACCGTCACCGCAACGCCGCCCGTTGCGGGCTTGATCGATCCCGCCGAGGTGATCCTGATGCTGTCGGCAGCGCCATTGTTGGCCGTAGCGGTGGCGATCGGCGTGGTGCGCGCGGTGGTCACGCTGGTCTCGGCAAGCGCCGCGGCCTGGGGGAGCAGCAGCGATACGGGAGTCAAACAGGTACAGGCCAGCAAGAGGCGCATGATCGTCCTTTCAGGGTCTTTCAGGAAAGTGTGTGGGTTCACTCACCAAGACGCTGCGGACGATTCAGACCCGCATGGCTCTCACCGAAAGGATGGTCGAATTCGGATCAACTATCTGAAAAACAGAAATATTTTCTGTCAGAAGCTGAAGTCCGCGCCGATCCGGATCGTGCGCGGGCGCAGCGGCGTGGTCTGTTCGCCCCAGGGCAAGGTGAACGGCGAGCCGAGCGCGAAGCGGTTGCCGCGGGCATCGAACAGGTTGGTCGCCTGGATCCAGAAGGTGCTGCGCTCGCGCGCCAGGCTGGCCGAAAGGCCGGTGTCGAGCACATCGCCCTGCTGCACCCCCAGCACCGGCCCGATGCCCAGCCGCGACCGCCCGACATAGCGCAGCGATCCGCTGATGCTGAGATCGCCCGCAGCGCCCAGCGACGCGCGATAGCTGCCCGACAGCCGCCCGGAAAAGCGCGCGACATTGGGCAGGTCGTTGGTCTCTGCCACCACCGCGCCTGCGGGGATCGAGGCGAAATCGAAGTTCGCGCGGTTGGACGGCAGCACGAAGATCCCCGCTGCGGGCGTGACCAGTCGGCTGTCGGCCCAGACCGCCGAGGCCTCGATCGAAACCGCGCTCACCGGGCGCCATGCCAGCGTCGCATCCAGCGTGACGATGCGCCCGTTGCCGATGTTCTCGGTCGCCGGCAGCCCATCCGCGTCGATCAGATCGGCCTGGATGTTGCGCCAGCGGGTATAGGCCAGCGTCACGTCGCCGCTCAGCGTATCGGCGGAAAAGGCAAGGCCCGCCTCCACCGCCGAGACGGTGTCGGGGCGGTAGCGGCGCACCATCTGGTCGCGCACGCCGATGCCGCCGGGGCGAAAGCCCTCCTGATAGCGCGCGTGCGCCGACAAACCGTCCGAGAAGCGGTAGCGCAGACCCGCCGATGGCAGGAAGGCGGTCTGGGTGCGCCGCGCATTGCTGCGTGCCAGCGCGGCGACCGAGAGAAAGGGTGAATCCAGCGCTTCGCCCGACAGCCGCATGTGGCTGAGCCGTCCGCCCAGATCGAGAAACAGCCGGTCGGTCGCGGGGATGGCAAGATCGGCATAGGCGGTGGCTTCATCCACCCCGTTTTCGATCCCGGTGATCGCCGCTGCGCGCGCCACCTCGCCGCGCGCCCGGCGGATGCGATAGCGGTTGCTGAGCAGGCTGGTGCCGACCAGCCAGCCGATCCCGCCCGCGGTCTCGCCCGACAGCCGGGTCTCGTTGGTGACCAGCCGCGTCTCGCCGCGCTGACGGAACAGGCTGGGCGCCTGGCCGGGGACGCTGGCGTCGAAGGTTTCAGTGAGGTCCAGCCCGGTCAGCGTGGTGGTCGAGAGCAACTCGAAGCTGTCCCATTGCTTGCCCACCGCCAGCTGGCCCAGCCGGAAGCGGCTGCGAAAGGGCTGCGCGAACGGGCTTGCCCGGTCGAGGCCATCGCCGAGCCGGTCGGCATATTGGCTGTCGCGCCCGTCGATATCCTGCGCAGCGGCTATCATGTCGATGGTCCATCCTGCACCCGGCTCGATCCGCGCCAGCACGCGCCCGCCCACGGTATCGACGCGGTTGATATCGTCGCTCCCGCGCAGGCGGTCGTCGATATAGCCGCCGTCGCGCGCGCCATAGACCACGGCGCGCAGGCCCACCGCTCCCTCGACGACGGGAATGTTGAGCATCGCGCTGCCATCGAACGAGGGATCGCCGTGCTGCGTAGCGGCGAGCGAGAGCGACTGCGCTGCCTGCCAGTCGCGCGAATCGGGGAGGTTGGGGAGCAGTCGGATCACCCCGCCCAGCGTGCCTGCGCCGTAAAGTGTGCCCTGCGGCCCCTGCCGCACCTCGACCGTGGCGAGGTCGACCAGCCTCAGGTCCGGATCGGGCGCGTTGTAGTTGAGCCGCGCAGAGCCCAGATACTGGCCGACCACCGCCTGGGTGGGGCCGTTGAAGCTGGAATCCGAAATCGCGCGCAGGAACAGCCGGTTGCGCCCCGGCCCAAGCTGGGTCGAGCCCAGAGTGGGCAGCCGTTCGACCAGCGCATCGGACCCCCGGCCCTGCCCGCCCAGCGCAAAGTCGCCCTCCAGGCGGATGTGGCCAAAGGCGTCGCGGGTCAGCGCCTCGGGCGGCGGGCGCTGCGCGGTGACGACGATTTCGTGGATCGGTTCGGGCAAGGGCGAGGGCGCGGCCATGGCGAGGCGGATCGGCGCGCCGCTGCGCCGTGCGGTGACCGGCGCGCGCACGATGCGCCAGTGATCGGCCGCCAGCCGCACCGCGCGGGCGTCGCTCGCCTGCAGCAGCCGGTCGAGCGCCTCGCGCGTGGTCATCGTGCCGCGCAACCGGCGCACCCGGTGCGCGCCGATCTGCCGGTCGGTCAGGCCGATGCTGATTCCCGCCTGCCGCCCCAGGGCGATGATGGCGGTGTCCAGCCTGCCCGCCGCGATGTCGATCCGCACCGGCGCTTCGGCCTGCGCGGGCGATGCCAGCGCCGCCAGCGGCAGCGCGAGCATCGTCAGGCTAAGGCAGCGCATCGTCGCTCACCAGCTCCCAGCCATCGGCCCGGCGCACCGCGCGGGTGCCCAGCACCGGCGCGATCGCTGCCACCGCGCCTGCGCCCCTGCCGCTGATCTGCACCACCCCGCTGAACGGGCGCGCGGCGATCGAGGGGTGAACCAGGATGCGCGTGCCCAGCCCCCGTTCCAATGCCGCAGCGACCGCAGCCAGGCTGTTGCCGGCAAAGCTCAGCCGTCCCGATCGCCAGCTGCCGACCTGATCGGGCGCGACATCGGACAGCATGATCCCGCCGCTTGCGCCTGCCATGACCGCGCGGCGTCCTGCAGGCAGGCGAACATTTTCCCGCTCGGGATTGACGATCACCACGCCCTCGGAGACCGCGACATCGAGATCGCCGCCGGTCCGCACGACATTGAACGCAGTTCCGGCATCGACCAGCCGGACATCGCCCACCTCGACGACAAAGGGGTCGCGCGCGTCGTGCTGCACCTCGAACAGCGCTTCTCCGGTCTCCAGCCGGGCAAAGCGCGGGTTGCCGCGATCCAGCGCGAGCCGCGAACCGCCGTTGATCACGATCATGCTGCCATCGGGCAGATCGATGCTCCGCGTTTCGCCCAGTGCGGTGGTGACGGTAAAGGGCTGCGGGCGCATCTGCCAGGCAGGGATGGCGATCACCGCGAGCAGGCTGGCCGCCAGCGCACCGATCATCCAGCGGCGGCGCACGGTCTTTTGGCGCGGCCCGACTTCTTCGTCATTGGCCGCGAGCGGCGCAACCGGCGCAGCCTGAGCGGCCAGCTCTGCCACGCTTCCTGCCGCCGCCAGCGCCTGATCATATGCGGTCGTGTGGCGCGGATCGGCCTCGAGCCATCGGGCAAAGCCGTCCCAATCGGAAAAATCCGGGTGCTGGGTCGCGATGGCCCAGTCGATCGCCTCGAGGCGGATATGGTCACCAGTGTCTGTCATCATGTCTGTCCTGGCCATAAGACGTCACGGCTGCGCTCAATCCACATCGAGTGTCTCCCGCCAGGCCATCAGCGCGCGATAGGCCTTTTGCAGATCCTTCTCCACCGCGCTCAGGCTGACCCCGAGATCCTGACCGATCTGGCGCTGGCTGACCCCCTCGATGCGGAACAGGCGGAAGACCTGCAGCACGCGGGCACCCTCTGCTGCCAGCACGGCTTCTGCCTGATCGAGCATGGCGCGCGCGATCAACTGGCGGTCGGGAAGCGGCGCGTCCGATGCCTCGCCGGTGCCGCCCTGCACCTCAAGCCAGTCGGCATCGCGCTGGCGGCTGCGCTGCGCCGAACGATAGCGGTCGTGCATCACGTTGTTGGCGGCGCGGAACAGATAGCTGCGCGGATCGGCGACCGGCCCGGTATCCAGATTGGCCAGCCGCAGCCACAGCTCCTGCAGCACATCTTCTGCCGCTTCGCCCGCGCCGCGGGCGCGCAGGAAGCGCAGCAACGGCTCGCGTTCGGCGATCAGCACGGCTTCGAGGCCTTGGCGGGACATAGGATACGGCAATCACATCTGCAGCGGAAGGAATGCGGGCACAGCCCATGCACCCAGACGCCGCCGCGCGCAAGAACCCGCACCCCATCTGCCCCTGCGTGCATTTTTTTCGCGCAGGCCATGCGGGTTTGGCGGCGTCGCGGCGTCTTAGCGGCAGAACCGGCCAAGCCCCGGTCGGTTCTATCCGGTCATGGTGCCCCCCATCGACCGGCTGCACCTTGAGGGCCGGGTCGCGACCACTTCCAGCCCTCAAGGTGCCCTTTTCTTGAACGCCGGGCGAGCAGGAGACAGGTCCCATGCCCTATCTGCGCACGCAGCTCGGCACCCTTGCAGTTATGCTGGCGCTGGCAGGCAAGGCCGATGCCACGGGCCCCGCCGACAAGGACATGTGGTTCGTGCCGCCGATCGAATACGCTTCTGACAGCGACGGCGAAACCGGCACCCAGTGCATCGCGCTCCACCGCGTGCGCTCCACCCGCATCCTGGCGGGCGAAGGGATCGTCTATCAGATGAGCGGGCGCAAACTGCTGATCAACCGCGTGCGCCGGGGCGCGAGCCTGCTCAACCGCAACCAGATCCTGATCACCCGCACCTCCGGCGCGCTGCTGTGCGCAGGAGACATCGTCCAGCTCGCCGAAAGCTCGCCCGGAATCTCGGCGGGTTTCGTGGCGCTGGGGCGGTTCGAGCGATATCACCCCCCGGCGCGTCCCTGACCGCCGATCTGCCGAGCGCCCCCCATCGGTGCGATCCGTCGCAATAGCACTTTGCAGACGCCAACATTACAGTTATGTGACCGTTTTGTTACGCGCCATCCGTCCGTGGCGGCGTGATGCATAAGATATCCGGACCGGGGGAAGAGGGACATTGCCGAACCTTTGCCTGCGCTGCCCAGCGGCAGCGCGGCACTGCACCGGTGTTGCCGGCAGAAGGCCCGGCGCACCGAACCTGACCTTCACCCACCCGGACCGCCCAGGGGAACCATTATCCGCCAGATTGCCGCCCTGCCCTATCGCACCGACCGCGACAATGTCACCGCGCCGGTCAGCATCCTGCTGATCACCTCGCGCGAGACCCGGCGCTGGGTGCTGCCCAAGGGCAACATGATCGACGGGCTGCAGCCGCACGCCGCCGCCGCGCACGAGGCCGAGGAAGAGGCAGGCGTCAAGGGCGCGGCCTGCCCGACCGCGCTGGGCAGCTATCGCTATCGCAAGAAGCGCAAGAACGGCGCATCGCTCAACGTCGATGTCGATGTGTTTCCCTTTTCGGTCACCGATCTGCTCGACGAATGGGAAGAGCAGGACCAGCGCCAGCGGCAGTGGTTCTCGCTCGAGGAAGCCGCGCAGCTGGTCGACGAGCCCGAGCTTGCCGAACTCATCCGGCGCTTCCGCGCCAGCGAATCCGACCGGCGCATCGCCAAGAGCGGATTTGTTCTCGGCACACAGAAAGCCTCTCCGAAAATGGCCGTATTCCAGTGGGTTCAGGCGCTGCTTCCCAAGCAGGGCAATTTCTTCGAGCTGTTCGAGGCGCATGCGCTGACGCTGCTGTCGGGCTCCAACGCGCTCGCGCGGCTGCTGGGCGGCGGGCCGGGCATGGCCGATCACATCCAGGAGCTGACCGAGCGCGAGCACGAGGCGGACCTCATCACCCGAGAGGTGCTGCAGACCGTCCGCCGCACCTTCCTCACCCCGTTCGACCGCAGCGCGATCACCAGCCTGATCGGATCGATGGACGATGCCATCGACGAGATGCAGAAGACCGCAGGCGCGATCGATCTGTACGAGCTCACCGAGTTCAAGCAGGAAATGAAGGACATGGCCGCGATCATCGTCGATTGCGCGCGGATCACCGTCGAGGCGCTGCCGCTGCTGCGCCAGGTCAACCGCAACGCCGGGCGGCTGCACGAGCTGACCGAACGGCTGGTGATCATGGAAGGCCATGCCGACGAGATCCACGCCCGCGGCCTGAAGGCGCTCTACAAGCAGCATGGCGAAGCCAACCCGCTGCGCTTCATCGTCGAGCGCGAGCTGTTCACGCATCTCGAGCGCGTGGTCGACCGGTTCGAGGATGTCGCCAACGAGATCGACGGTCTCGTGATCGACCACGCCTGAGCGCCCCGCAACCCCCATGGAAACCACCATCATTGCCATGCCGCTGCTGATCGCGCTGATCGCGCTCGCGCTGGCGTTCGACTTTCTCAACGGGCTGCACGATGCCGCCAATTCGATCGCGACGGTGGTGTCGACCCGGCTGCTCAAGCCGGTGCACGCGGTGGTGTTCGCCGCGTTCTTCAACTTCGCGGCCTATTGGGTGTTCGGGCTCAAGGTGGCAGAGACCGTCGGCAAGGGCATCATCCAGGTCGATATCGTCAATCCGCAGGTGATCTTCGGCGCTTTGGTCGGGGCAATGTTCTGGAACGTCGTCACCTGGTGGAAGGGCATCCCCTCCTCCTCGAGCCACGCGCTGGTCGGCGGGCTGATCGGCGCGGGCGTGATGCGCGCCGGGCTGGATGGCATCGTGTGGTCGGGCGTGCTCAAGACCGCATCGGCGATCATCCTGTCGCCGACCATGGGCATGATCCTGTCGATCCTGCTGGTGGTGCTGACATCCTGGGCGTTCATGCGCGCCACCGCAAAGAGCGCCGAGGGCATCTTCAAGCAGTTGCACCTGCTCTCCTCGGCCGCGTATTCGCTGGGGCATGGCGCCAATGATGCGCAAAAGACGATGGGGATCATCACCGTGCTGCTCTATTCGCAGGGCATGCTCGACGGCGAGTTCGCGGTTCCCGGCTGGGTGGTGCTGAGCTGCTACATCGCGATCGCGCTGGGAACGCTGTCGGGGGGCTGGAAGATCATCGAGACGATGGGTACGCGGATCACCAAGCTGTCGCATCAGCAGGGCTTCTGCGCCTCGTCGGGCGGATCGGTGATGCTGTTTGCCGCCACCGCGTTCGGCATTCCGGTCTCGACCACGCACACCATCACCGGCTGCGTCGTCGGCGTGGGCGCGGCGCGCCGGGCCTCTGCGGTGCGCTGGGGCGTGGCGGGCCGGGTGGTCGTCGCGTGGCTGATCACCATCCCCGCCTCGGCCGCGGTCGGCGCGATGTTCTACTGGCTGACGACGATCTGGTAAGCCACGCGAGCGCTCCAGCCGGTCAGGGCTTGAGCGTCAGGCTCAGCCCCGACACGACCAGCTCGGCGCGATCGGCGATGGCGGCGACCTGCTGGTTCAGCCGCCCCGCCATGTCGCGAAACTGCCGCGCGAGCGCATTGTCGGGCACGATGCCCATGCCGACCTCGTTGCTGACCAGTATGACCGGCGAATGGGCCTGCGCCAGCGTGTCGATCAACAGGCGGGAGGCGGCGGCGAAATCATGCTCGCCCAGCAGCAGGTTGCTGGTCCACAGCGTCAGGCAGTCGACCAGCAGTACGCGGTCTTCGCCGGTTTCGCGCGCGATGGCTTCGGGAAGATCTACCGGGCACTCGACCGTGCGCCAGCGCGCGTGCCGGTCCGCCTGGTGCCGCGCGATCCGATCTCGCATTTCGTCGTCAAAGGCCTGCGCGGTCGCCAGATAGACCAGCTCTCCGGCATGGCTTTCCGCCAGACACTGCGCGCGCGCGCTCTTGCCCGAACGCGCGCCGCCGGTGATGAAGGTCAGCACCGCATCGATCCATTTTCCTTGCAAAACGTAAAGTCGCGCCATAATGCGGCGACGCGACAGGTTCCCAGAGATGGGATTAATAGGGAACGCGGAAGCAGGTATCCACCCCTGTAATCCGTGGCTGTCCCCGCAACTGTGACCGGAGAGCGGTCGCCCTATCATGCCACTGGATGCTTCTGCATCCGGGAAGGCGGGGCGGACGCGTTGACCCGGGAGCCAGGAGACCTGCCTGACGCAGTCGGTCCTTTGCGCGGACGGGGTGTTCAGCGTGATCGAGGTTCATCCTCGCGTGACGACATCGATCGGGGTGGCGCGCGCAGGTGATAGGCCGGCGATTGCTCAGCTGTACCATTGGTGCGTGCAACCCCTTGTTGTTAGACAGGGGATACACATGCCTACATCATTACTGAAAACTACCGCCTCCACACTCGTATTTGCCAGCGTCTGCGCGCCTGCGATCGCGCAGGACAATCTTGCCGCAGCTGACCCGCGCGAACCCATCGTCGTCGTCACCGCCAACCGCACCGCGCAGCCGGTAGAACGCGTCGGCCAGTCGATCAGCGTGGTCGATTCCGAAGAGATCGAACGGCGCCAGACCCAGTCGGTCGCCGACATCCTGCGCACCCTTCCCGGCGTCAGCATCATCCGCAACGGCGGCGTCGGCGCGACCACATCGGTGTTCATCCGGGGCGCCGAGAGCGACCAGACCGCCGCATTGATCGATGGCGTCAAGCTCAACGATCCCTCCACGCCCGGCGGCGGCTTCAACTTCGGTCATCTCCTCACCGGCAACATCGAGCGGATCGAGGTGTTGCGTGGCCCGTCTTCGGTGCTCTGGGGCAGCCAGGCGATCGGCGGGGTGATCAACATGATCACCCGCCAACCGACCGAAGAGCTCGCGGTCAATCTGCGCGGCGAATATGGCTATCGTGATACCGGCCAATTGGTCGGCAACATCTCTGGCAAGGCCGGTCCCCTGTCTGCGAGCGCGGGCGCGGGCTATTTCCGCACCGACGGCATTTCGTCGTTCAGCGAGGCGCGCGGCGGGACCGAGCGGGACAGCTATGAGAATTATGGCGCCAACGGCAATTTCAACCTGGCGCTCAGCGATGCGATCTCGATCGACGCGCGCGGCTGGTATTCCGAAGGCCGGGTCAATATCGACGGCTTCCCTGCCCCCGCCTTCGCCTTTGCCGATGTAAACGAGGAATCGCGCACCCGCGAGATCGTCGGCTATACCGGCATCAACGCTGCGCTGTTCGACGGACGGTTTCGCAACCGGCTGGGCTATGCCTATACCGACACCCGCCGCCGCTCGATCGCGCTCGATGGCCCTGCGACCGAGACCTTTGTCGGCCATGGCCGCAACGAGCGGATCGAATATCAGGGCATCTTCGACATTGCCGAGGGCTGGCAGCTGACCGGCGGGCTTGAGCGCGAGACCTCGCGCTTTGCCAGCAGCAGCTTCGGCGCAGCGCCCTCGCTGGGTCGCGCGCGGATCGACAGCCTGTACGGCCAGATCGTCGCCACCCCCGCCAAGGGGCTGACGCTGACCGGAGGGGTGCGGCACGACGATCACAACCGCTTCGGCGGCGCAACCACCTTCGGCGCGAGCGGCGTGTTTGCGCCGGGCGAGGGCAACACCGCGTTTCGCGCCAGCTATGCCGAGGGGTTCAAGGCACCCTCGCTGTTCCAGCTGCAGAGCGATTTCGGCAACCAGCAGCTGCAGCCCGAGCGCTCCAAAGGCTGGGACGCCGGCATCACCCAGAGCCTGGTCGAAGGCCGGTTGCAGGCCAGCGCCACCTATTTCCGGCGCAATTCGAGCGACCTGATCATCTTCGTCTCATGCGTCGCGCCGCTCACCGGTATCTGTGCCAACCGGCCGTCGGGCACCTATGACAATGTCGCCCGCGCGCGCGCAGAAGGAGTCGAGATCGGCCTGACCATGCAGCCGGTCGATGCGCTGCGGCTGCAGGCCAACTATACCTATACCGATGCCACCAACCGCTCGCCCGGCAACGCCAATTTCGGGCGTCAATTGGTCCGCCGTCCGCAGCACAGCATGACCGCGCTGATCGATTATCGCTGGGGCTTCGGGCTGGAGACCGGGGTGACGCTCACCCATGTTGGAGCGAATTTCGACAACGCCAACAACAGCCGCAAGGTCGAGGGCTATGTGCTTGCGGACCTGCGTGCCTCGTTCCCGCTGACCGAGCGGATCGACTTCTATGGCCGCGTCGAGAACCTGTTCGACGAGCGCTACGAGACGGTGTTCCGCTATGGCTCGCCGGGCCGCGCGGGCTATGCCGGCGTG
>Ga0307994_1000054_pt1 | contig 94692 bp, 79 predicted proteins | sample EllFjometagen261_FD_203171 | JGI IMG/M metagenome (GOLD analysis project Ga0307994, IMG submission 203171) | Marine microbial communities from Ellis Fjord, Antarctic Ocean - #261 | ecosystem: Environmental > Aquatic > Marine > Unclassified | place: Southern Ocean | collected 2014-11-02
TGTCCATTCCGGTCCTCTCGTACTAAGAACAGCTTCCCTCAAGTCTCCAACGCCCACGGTAGATAGGGACCGAACTGTCTCACGACGTTCTAAACCCAGCTCGCGTACCACTTTAAATGGCGAACAGCCATACCCTTGGGACCTGCTTCAGCCCCAGGATGTGATGAGCCGACATCGAGGTGCCAAACACCCCCGTCGATGTGAACTCTTGGGGGGTATCAGCCTGTTATCCCCGGCGTACCTTTTATCCGTTGAGCGATGGTCCTTCCACTCAGAACCACCGGATCACTAAGACCTAGTTTCCTACCTGCTCGACGTGTCAGTCTCGCAGTCAAGCATCCTTTTACCTTTGCGCTCATTGCACGATGTCCGACCGTGCTGAGGATACCTTTGCGCTCCTCCGTTACTCTTTAGGAGGAGACCGCCCCAGTCAAACTACCCACCATGCATTGTCCCCGATCCGGATTACGGACCAAGGTTAGAACCCCAACCATACCAGGGTGGTATTTCAAGGGTGGCTCCACTCTAACTAGCGTTAAAGCTTCAAAGCCTCCCACCTATCCTACACAAGTAGGATCAGAGTTCAATGCAAAGCTGTAGTAAAGGTGCACGGGGTCTTTCCGTCTGGCCGCGGGTATACTGCATCTTAACAGCAATTTCAATTTCACTGAGTCTCGGGTGGAGACAGTGTGGCCGTCGTTACTCCATTCGTGCAGGTCGGAACTTACCCGACAAGGAATTTCGCTACCTTAGGACCGTTATAGTTACGGCCGCCGTTTACTTGGGCTTCGATCAAAAGCTTCGCGCAAGCGCTAACCTCATCAATTAACCTTCAAGCACCGGGCAGGAGTCACACCCTATACGTCCACTTACGTGTTTGCAGAGTGCTGTGTTTTTAATAAACAGTCGCAGCCACCTAGTTTTTTCAGCTCTTCTTTGCTCAATCAGCAAGTGATATCACATAACAAGAGCACACCTTCTCCCGAAGTTACGGTGTCATTTTGCCTAGTTCCTTCACCCGAGTTCTCTCAAGCGCCTTAGAATTCTCATCTCGTCCACCTGTGTCGGTTTGGGGTACGGTTTCATATAACCTGAAGCTTAGAGGATTTTCCTGGAAGCATGGTCTCACTCACTTCGCCCAAAAGAGGGCTCGTTATCACGCCTTGAAATAGAGGTTCCCGGATTTTCCTAAGAACCATTTCTACACGCTTGAACAAGGACAACCATCGCCTTGCTGAGCTAACCTACTCCGTCTTCCCATCGCAGTTATATGAAGTACGGGAATATTAACCCGTTTCCCATCGACTACGCATTTCTGCCTCGCCTTAGGGGCCGACTAACCCTACGCCGATTAACGTTGCGTAGGAAACCTTGGACTTCTGGCGAGGGGGTTTTTCACCCCCTTTATCGTTACTCATGTCAGCATTCGCACTTCTGATACCTCCAGCAAACCTCACAGTTCACCTTCAACGGCTTACAGAACGCTCTCCTACCATCGCAATAAATTGCGATCCGCAGCTTCGGTATATAGTTTAGCCCCGTTAAATCTTCCGCGCAAACCGACTCGACCAGTGAGCTATTACGCACTCTTTAAAGGAATGGCTGCTTCTAAGCCAACCTCCTGGCTGTCTGGGCCTTTTCACATCGTTTCCCACTTAACTATAATTTTGGGACCTTAGCTGACGGTCTGGGTTGTTTCCCTTTCCACTACGGACGTTAGCACCCGCAGTGTGTCTGCCGCGCTCATACTTTCTGGTATTCGGAGTTTGCAATGGTTTACTAAGCCTTGACGACCCGCTAGCCATAACAGTGCTCTACCCCCAGAAGTAATACGCGACGCTCTACCTAAATAGATTTCGGAGAGAACCAGCTATCTCCGGGTTTGTTTGGCCTTTCACCCCTATCCACAGTTCATCCCCTCATTTTTCAACATAAGTGGGTTCGCGCCTCCAGTCAGTTTTACCTGACCTTCACACTGACCATGGATAGATCACCCGGTTTCGGGTCTACTCCCAGCAACTAAACGCCCATTTAAGACTCGGTTTCCCTACGGCTCCCCTAATGGTTAACCTTGCTACTGAGAAGTAAGTCGCTGACCCATTATACAAAAGGTACGCAGTCACAGAACAAGTCTGCTCCCACTGCTTGTATGCATACGATTTCAGGTTCTATTTCACTCCCCTCCCGGGGTTCTTTTCGCCTTTCCCTCACGGTACTTGTTCACTATCGGTCAGTAGAGAGTATTTAGCCTTGGAGGGTGGTCCCCCCATATTCAAACAGCGTTTCACGTGCGCCGCCTTACTCGATTTCACAATTAAAAGATTTTCGTATACGGGACTATCACCCTGTGTCGTTGAACTTTCCAGAACATTCTACTAATCTCAAAATTGCTTAAGGGCTGGTCCCCGTTCGCTCGCCGCTACTAAGGGAATCTCGGTTGATTTCTTTTCCTCTAGGTACTTAGATGTTTCAGTTCCCTAGGTTTGCCTCCTTAACCTATGTATTCAGTTAAGGATAATGATCTTATGATCACTGGGTTTTCCCATTCGGAGATCTCCGGGTTAAAGCTTATTATCAGCTAACCGAAGCTTATCGCAGATTATCACGTCCTTCATCGCCTTCTACTGCCAAGGCATCCGTCGTATGCACTTATTCACTTGACCATATAACCCCAAAGTATCTGGGTTAATGATTCTTTTTACACCGAGAAGTCACTAACTGTATCTTACGATACAATCGGTGAATTCTATTTTTTCAATGATAGATAAATCTATCAATGAGAATCCATATTTTTTGAAATTGTTGTGTCAATGCAATACACCTTTTTACGTTGTATTGTATTTAACAAACTTTACTTCATATCCAAATTGTTAAAGAGCTCCGAACCAAGGGTTAAACCAAGGCTTGGTATAAAAACTTAAATAAGACATATAAATAAATCTTATTTAAGTTTTCATTCGAGAAAAATGGTGGAGCTAAGCAGGATCGAACTGCTGACCTCCTGGATGCAAACCAGGCGCTCTCCCAGCTGAGCTATAGCCCCAATAGAAAACTAATAACCCAGAAAATGGTGGGTCTGGGTGGATTTGAACCACCGACCTCACCCTTATCAGGGGTGCGCTCTAACCAACTGAGCTACAGACCCTTAATATCAATTAAATTGAATTTGGGTTATTGGTCTTTTTCTCTTTCTTTAATATTATCAAACAACTTGTGTGAACACTCGTACATTTCTTAAGGAGGTGATCCAGCCCCACCTTCCGGTAGGGCTACCTTGTTACGACTTTACCCCAGTCATGAATCACACCGTGGTGACCGTCCTCAATAAAGTTAGACTAGCCACTTCTGGTGCAACCCACTCCCATGGTATGACGGGCGGTGTGTACAAGACCCGGGAACGTATTCACCGTAGCATTCTGATCTACGATTACTAGCGATTCCGACTTCATGGAGTCGAGTTGCAGACTCCAATCCGGACTACGAAAAGGTTTCTGAGATTAGCTACACCTCGCGGCTTCGCGGCTCTTTGTCCTTCCCATTGTAGCACGTGTGTAGCCCTGGTCGTAAGGGCCATGATGACTTGACGTCGTCCCCGCCTTCCTCCGGTTTATCACCGGCAGTCTCCTTATAGTTCCCACCATGATGTGCTGGCAAATAAGGATAGGGGTTGCGCTCGTTACGGGACTTAACCCAACATCTCACGACACGAGCTGACGACAGCCATGCAGCACCTGTCACTGCGTTCCCGAAGGCACCAATCTATTTCTAGAAAGTTCGCAGGATGTCAAGACCAGGTAAGGTTCTTCGCGTTGCATCGAATTAAACCACATGCTCCACCGCTTGTGCGGGTCCCCGTCAATTCCTTTGAGTTTTAACCTTGCGGCCGTACTCCCCAGGCGGATAACTTAACGCGTTAGCTTCGCCACTAAGGGGTAAATCCCCCCAACGGCTAGTTATCATCGTTTACGGCGTGGACTACCAGGGTATCTAATCCTGTTTGCTACCCACGCTTTCGTACCTCAGCGTCAGTATTGGTCCAGAAAGTTGCCTTCGCCATTGATGTTCCTTCTGATATCTACGCATTTCACCGCTACACCAGAAATTCCACTTTCCTCTACCATACTCTAGTTGACCAGTTTCAAATGCAGTTCCCAGGTTAAGCCCGGGGCTTTCACATCTGACTTAATAAACCGCCTACGCACGCTTTACGCCCAGTAATTCCGATTAACGCTTGCACCCTCCGTATTACCGCGGCTGCTGGCACGGAGTTAGCCGGTGCTTCTTCTAAAGTTAACGTCAAGGCTAATGGCTATTAACCACTAGCTTTTCTTCACAATTGAAAGTGCTTTACAACCCTCAGGCCTTCTTCACACACGCGGTATTGCTGGATCAGGGTTGCCCCCATTGTCCAATATTCCCCACTGCTGCCTCCCGTAGGAGTTCGGGCCGTGTCTCAGTCCCGATGTGGCTGATCATCCTCTCAGACCAGCTAAAGATCGTCGCCTTGGTAGGCTTTTACCCTACCAACTAGCTAATCTTACGCAGGCTCATCTGATAGCGTGAGGCTCGAAAGTCCCCCACTTTACTACGAATAGATTATGCGGTATTAATCCGAATTTCTTCGGGCTATCCCCCACTATCAGGTAGATTCCTACGCGTTACTCACCCGTCCGCCACTCGACGCCTACTAGCAAGCTAGTATCGTTTCCGTTCGACTTGCATGTGTTAAGCATACCGCCAGCGTTCAATCTGAGCCAGGATCAAACTCTTCAGTTTAATCTTTGACTTTTTAGAACACTTGGCATTTTATAACCAATAGTTCAATTTTTTAAAAAGCTTATCTGCTTTTGTTTTTTATGTGCACTGCACAATTTCTTGCACGAGTGCCCACACAAGTTGCTTGATAAATTTTTAAAGAGCTACCAACTAAAAAAGTTCTTTTTGGTCGGTGAAAGCGGGAAATTATACATGCTCAAACAGTATCGTCAAGCTATATTACGAATATTTCTCAAATAAACTTTAATGGGGCTTTATTGATAGGATAACTCACCTAAAAATAGCCATTAAAATCAATAATTTAGAGACTTATTTTAAACTTAGTAACTTCCTTTATTTTTTCTTTCGAAAAGAGATAATTGTACTCTATTTGCCAATACAAAATGAAGAGAAGATTTCGCCCAGAAGATCATCTGAAGAAAACTCCCCAGTAATTTGTCCAAGAGACATGCCGGCCTGCCGCAAATCTTCTGCAACTAACTCGCTCGCCCCACCTTCTAATTGCTCAATAGCGCTATCAATATATATAAGCGTTTCATCAATTGAGTCAATATGTCTTTTTCGAGCAAGAAACACTCCTTCACCAGCGGAATTTAAGCCGGCAAATTCAGCTAGAGCCTTTCTAAGTAAATCTACTCCATCGCCATTTTTAGCTGAAAGCCAAACTTCTAACTGATTGTCCAGTTTATTAACATTAGATTTAGTATTTATAAGATCAATCTTATTTCTTATACATATGATTGGTTTATTTTTAACCAAATCGGGCAATATTGAGAAATCAGGTATCTCATCTTTTGCATCAAAAACCAACAACACCACATCTGCATTATTAATTTCAGTATATGCTCTTCTAATACCCTCTTGCTCAATGATGTCCTCACTATTATGAAGTCCAGCTGTATCTATAATATGAAGCGGCATTCCATCAACATGAATCGTTTCTTTTAATACATCTCTTGTTGTGCCGGCAATATCGGTAACAATAGCGCTAGGCTGTTTTGTAAGTGCATTAAGTAAACTAGATTTCCCTGCATTTGGTTTTCCCGCAATCGCAACGTGAAGCCCATCTCTTAAAATTGCGCCTTGATTAGCACTCTCTAAAATACTTGTAAGTAAATCTTTTAAATTTTTAAGCTTAGTTGAGACTTGATGAGATTCAAGAAAATCTATCTCCTCATCAGAAAAATCAATAGTTGCCTCTACAAAAACTCTTAAGGAAGTTAGCTCTGAGAGTAAATGGTTAATTTTTTCCGAAAACTCACCGGTTAAGGATCTTACCGCACTAAGGGCAGACTCCTCTGAGCTTGATTGGATCAAGTCTTGAACTGCCTCAGCCTGCACTAAGTCCATCTTGCCATTTAGGAAAGCTCTCTTACTAAACTCGCCAGGCTCAGAAAGTCTAGCACCAAAAATTAAAGCAGTTTCTAACAGTTTTCTCATAACGCTCATACCGCCATGACCTTGGAACTCAACAACATCTTCACCAGTATACGAGTTAGGGCCAGGGAAGTATATTGCTACGCCTTTATCAATAGTATTATCTTCATTGTCATAAAAAGGACCATAAAAAGCATGTCGAGGCTTTAACTCTAAATGCAATATTTTTTTAGAGATAATTTTAGATAGTGGGCCTGAAACTCTTATAACCCCAATACCGCTTTGTCCTATGGCAGTTGCTAGTGCGCATATAGTTTCTATCTTAAACGTCATCTTCAAAATAATCTTCTAAAAATTGATCAAAGCTTATAACGTCATTAGATTCTGCCTCTAGTTGCTCTTTTATGGAATTGATTGCCAGCTCATCTAGTTTATGAAAACTGGCCTTATCAAAAGTTTTTTCTTGATTTTGTATTTTATATTTACGGCTAAATTGATTAGTGAATTCAAAAAAACCTATCTCTTGGTGACTCATCTCATTAAGCATTATTGCTGATGGCGTTAAATCAGGATTTTTGATTCGAGCCGAAATACTCTCTACTGACTCTTGATGCGCGCTACTTAATAACTTTGAACATTGCTTTATTCCACCAAAAAGACTTTCACCCCAGGCAGATAACAATACATCTTCACCATTATGACCAAGCATCAGGCCAGGTTTTCTACCTTGATGCGCAACCAAGAGTGCATTAGAGTCAATTTCTACTAACTCGGATGATGAAATTGCTGGAGAGTCCTCCAAAAGACAAAACAGTAAGAATGCTTCTAGAAACTCAATTTGCTGCTTATCGATTCCTACTTCAAGCATAGGGTTGATGTCTAGTGAGCGAACTTCAATATAACCTATGCCATTATTATTAAGTGCTCTAAGAGGCCTATCATTTGCACCTAAAATAGGCTTAGGACGTACCGAAGAGTAGTACTCGTTTGCGATTTGAAGAATATTTGTATTGAGCTGTTGGTACTCTCCATTTTTCTTTACGCCAATTTTTTCAAAATCCTCACAGTTGGTTTTCATAGCCGCACGAAGACTGTATATATAGTGGCATAAACTATTATAGTTAGCCTTAACTCCTTTCTCATCTTCTTGAGAATTCTGATAACCAATATCGCCCATTCTTAACGAAGTCGCATAGGGTAAATACAAAGTATTGTCATCAAACTCTTCTAAATTATGTTCATGATAGTCATGCATAAATGACTTACATACTGTTGCAGAAGCTCCAAACAAATAAGGAATTAGCCAGCCATATCTCAAAACATTTCGAGTTAATCCCATATAGTGAATATCCATAAAGCCTTTGGAATCAGTGTCTTTTGGTGATATTAATTCACGATATGACTGCCAAAACTCTAATGAAAATGAATAGTTAAAATGAATGCCAGCAATTGCCTGCATTACGCTGCCATATCGATTAGAAAGACCGCGCCTATAAACTGTCTTCATCATTCCTAAATTTGAACTTCCATAATTCGCAATAGGTATAGTGGTTTGCCCTCTTAATATGCAAGGCATACTAGCAGGCCAAAATCGCTCATTTTGCGGTAGGTGATAATAAATATAATTATGGATTGCCGTCAGCTCATCTAGAACTTGACCCGCCCCCATTAAAGGCTGAGTGACTAATTCAAGTAATGCTTCGCTAAAATCCGTAGTGATTGCAGGGTTTTTTAGAGCAGAGCCTAATCCTTCTGGGTGCGGCGTTTGCGCAATACTCCCATCTTCTGAAACGCGCAAACCCTCTTTTTCAATACCCATAAGGTTGGCTTTAAGGCTATCCTTAAAGGGCATGAGCGATTGGATTTTTTTATTAAGTTCCACTATATAGTTTCAAATATTAAAGTCGTTATTTTACCTCGGACTTGTGTTAACTGTGATAATAGAAAGTGCATCCATAAAATACCCAAAATTTAAAAAATTGTGCCTTATAAAAATACCAGTGTTGAAGTAGTAGTTGGGATAATACAAAATAATAACAATGAGGTATTTATTGCTAAGCGTCAAAAAAATCAATTTATGGCGGACTACTGGGAGCTTCCAGGAGGGAAAGTAGAGTCAGGTGAAGATCATGTTAGTGCGATCATAAGAGAGCTTTTTGAAGAAACAGGAATCACTGTTAAAGACTGTAAGTTAGTTCAAAAGATTCAACATATCTATCCTGAAAAAACCATCAATTTATCGGTTTATAGTATTGATGATTACCTAGGGGAGCCAGTAGGATTTGAAGGACAAGAAATTACTTGGAGTAGTGCAGATAAATTCAAAAATTTCAAATTACTCCCAACTATGTTGAGAATTATTCATAAATTTTCACTCCCAAAATATTATTGGATTACGCCTGATAATCATCAATCTGATAAAGTCTTTAATGAATGCAAAAAACGCTTATCTAATGGTATCAAAATTATACAACTAAGAAGCAAAACATCTCTTGATAACGCTTACATAGAAAGGATATTCAAATTATGCAAAGAAAATCAAGCGAAACTTATCCTAAATACTCCTAACAAAGCCTTTAATGAACCTTGTGATGGTTGGCACTTAACTAGCTTCGAGCTAATGTCTTTAAAAGAAAGGCCAATTTCAGAGGCTAAAATTTTTGGCGCATCAACCCATAATATTGATGAGGCATTGCATGCAGAAAATATTTTGGCTGATTACATCAGTTTATCCCCAATTGAAGACACATTGACGCATCCAAATTCTAAACCCTTGGGGTGGGAGAGGGCCTCTAGCATTATCAGGCAGTGTGAGTTGCCAGTTTTTTTAGTTGGCGGAATGAGGAAAGAACTCTTTGAAAAAGCTTTAAGTATTGGAGCCCATGGAGTTGCCGGAATTAGAAGTATTTAAATGCGTGACCCAGTAATCTCAAAAACTTTATTATGAATATCTTCTTTGCTCATTTGCACTAAGCCATCAGACCCACCCTTACATAAGAGCTTGTCATTTACAAAAATTTGAGGGACTGTTCTAAAGCCGGACTTAACAAAAAAATCTCTGGCATCTTTATCTTCTTGAATGTTTAACGTTTCATAATCAATATCAAGATTATCCAGATAGTTTTTTGCCCTTGTGCAGTAGAAACAAGAGTGAGATGTATAAACTTTAATCATCGGTCATTAATACGCATTAAAAAGAAAAGAAATAATACCAGTCATACTAATGAAACACACCTTAAATAGTTTTACAAATATTGTGGGCTTTAACCTCTCAGATAAACCCAAGATGAATCACTAGAAAGGTCTTTATCGAATCTATAACCTTCATCCGAAAAATCTTTTAAGGGCTCTGAGCTCTGTAATCGATTTCTTATAATGTAATTCACCATTAGACCTCTTGCACGCTTTGCATAAATACCTATGACTTTGTATGCTTCGTCTTTTTTTTCCTTAAATACAATATCCAAAACATTCGCATTAAGTTTCGTTTGATCTACGGCTTTGAAGTATTCATTCGATGAAAGATTGACTATGAGTTCAGACTCATCTTCATTGAGAACATCGCTTATCTCAGTTCCCCAATACTCGTATAGGTCCTTACCTTTAGAATTGGAAAGCTTGGTTCCCATCTCTAAACGATACGGCTGTATTAAATCAAGTGGCCTGATAACGCCATAAAGGCCAGAAAGCATTCGAACGCTATCTTGTGCAAACTCAAGGTCATTTTTTGAGAAAGATGTGGCATCAATTCCGTTATAAACATCTCCTTTAAAAGCAAGTATTGCTTGCTTTGCATTGTCTCGAGTGAAAGGCAATTTAAACTTCTGAAAGCGATCAAAATTCACCTTTGATAATTTCTCACTCAACGACATGAGTTTAGAAATTTGAGATTGACTTTTATTTTTTAAAATGCTAACCAACTCATTGGAGTTTTCCAATTGTCTAGTTTGAGAATAAAAATCAACATCACATTGAGAAAAGTCTTGCGTTTTTGAAGGAGAAATAATTGCCAACATAAGAATAACAAAATAAAAATATTCTACCTTAAAATCCCCAGTATGACAATATCAGTAAGTAAATTTGGGCTTTGAAAGCGAGCAAATATAAGGTATTATTATATGAATTCTTAGATTCGTTTTAAAAACCAATTTTCATGAAAAATAAGCAATTACACTTGCCAAGGGCTCGCGGACTTTATCATCCAAACAATGAAAAGGAGAATTGTGGTGTTGGATTCATTGCCAACGTCAAAAGTCAATCTTCTCATGACATCACAAAAGATGCACTAGAAATGCTTTCTCGCATGGATCATCGCGGTGCTTGCGGCTGTGAGGCAAATACTGGAGATGGTGCAGGTATCTTAACCAATATTCCACATGACTTTTTTTCAAAGGAAATTAAAACTCTATTTGATATTGAAGTTAATGCTGGAAATTACGGTGTTGGAAATGTTTTTCTGCCTCAAGACAATATAGAAAGAAAGCATTGTATTTCAGTCATTGAAAAAGCTATAAAAGATGAGGGACAAACTTTAATTGGATGGCGAGATACCCCTGTTGACCCTGATAAAGCAGATGTTGGGGAGACAGCTCGAAATTCACAGCCAGTGATGAAACAACTTATTATTGGAAACTCAAAGAATATAGATGCTGAAACTTTTGAAGGAATTCTTTATATAATTCGAAAAAATGTCTCGAAGATTATTCGAACTGATGAGTCACTTTCTCAAGCATTACTTTTTTATATTTGTAGTCTTTCTACTAGGGTAATTATTTATAAAGGAATGCTAATGGGCTCACAACTATTAGACTTTTATCCAGATCTAAATAATAAGAAATTCAGTACATATTTAGCCATGGTTCACTCACGCTTTTCAACCAACACATTCCCTTCATGGGATCGCGCACAACCATGTAGATTTATGGCCCATAATGGTGAAATTAATACTCGCCAAGGCAACTTTAACTGGATGAGAGCTCGTGAAGGAGTCTTAGAAAGTGAAATTTTTGGTAGTAATTTATCAAAAACTTTACCCATAATCGAAACTGAGGTTTCTGACTCAGGAAGCTTCGACAATGTTTTAGAATTTCTATTAATGAATGGAAGATCTCTTCAAGAAGCTGTATTGATGATGGTTCCTGAAGCTTGGCAAAATGATAAGGAAATGAGCAAGGAGAAAAAAGCTTTTTATGAGTATTTTTCAAACGTAATGGAACCTTGGGACGGTCCTGCATCTATAGCTTTTACTGATGGAAGATATATAGGAGCTGTCCTTGATAGAAATGGCCTTAGACCTTCGCGTTACTATCTAACGCATGATGATCGAGTGATTATGGCATCTGAAGTTGGTGTTGTGGACGTTGCAACCAATAATGTTAAAACGAAGGGTCGCCTTAGACCTGGTAAAATGTTTCTTGTTGACTTTGAAAAAGGCAGGCTAGTTGATGACGATGAAATTAAAAGTAGCTTTGCGTCTAAAAACCCTTATGGTGATTGGCTTAAAGAGCAACAAATATCTCTATCTGATTTAAAAGCTAATACTAATGAGAAAGGCTTTTTTCCAGACACACTTATAAACCGCTTGCAAGCCTTTGGTTATAGCACTGAAACTCTAAAGTTTATGTTACTGCCTCTTGTAACTGAGCTGAGAGATCCAGTTGGATCAATGGGAAATGACTCTGCTTTAGCTTGCCTCTCTGATCAGTCACGAATAATTTATGACTACTTTAAACAGCTTTTTGCTCAGGTTACTAATCCAGCTATTGACTCAATTCGCGAAGAAGTTGTTATGTCCTTAAGCTGCTCGATTGGTCCTGAAGGAAATTTACTCACTAATAAAGCTGAAAATGCAAACCGATTAGTCATTGAGCACCCAATTTTAACAAATGAAGAAACGTCCTCACTTAAAGAGTGTAATCATCGAGGATGGACAAGTAAAACAATTGATATCACCTATGACATTAACGAGGGCCAGAGCCTAAGTAAAATGCTTGACTCAATTTGTGCACAAAGTACTCAAGCTATAAATGATGGCCATAGCCTTGTCATACTATCTGATAGGAAAATTGACTCTCGTAGAAATGCTGTAAGTGCACTCCTAGCATCTTCAGCAGTTCACCGGCATTTAGTTGCCACTCATAAGCGAACCCAAGTTGGAATAATTGTTGAAACTGGTGAAGCTAGAGAGGTTCATCACTTCTGTCTATTGACAGGATTTGGTGCAGATGCTATTAATCCATACCTAGCTTTTGAAGCCTTATGGCAGGCAAGAAGAGATAACTTAGTAGCCCTAGAAAATGATGAAGCTATAGTCAGCGCATATCGTAAAGCAATAGCAAAGGGAATGCTCAAAGTGATGGCTAAAATGGGTATTTCAACTCTTGCTTCATATAAAGGGGCTCAAATATTTGAGGCTGTTGGTTTGTCTGATGAAGTTATGCATAAATGCTTTTTTGAAACAGCAAGTCGTATTAGTGGTGTTGGATTTGACGTCATTCAAACTGAATCTGAACAGCAACATAAAAAAGCATTTCTCTCAAACTCACTCAATAATCTTGGCCATTATGCCTGGCGAAGTGGTGGTGAAAAACATATGTGGGAACCAGAAACTATTACAAGCTTGCAAAAGGCTGCTAGAAGTAATGATCAAAATGCATACTGGGAATTTGCTAAAAAATCTAATGATGAGGGTACTAGAAATTGCACTCTTAGAGGGTTAATGTCTTTTAAATCAAGCGCCTCAATTGATATTGATAAAGTTGAGTCAGCAAAAGAGGTTGTCAAAAGATTTGTTACAGGAGCAATGAGTCTGGGCTCAATATCACCAGAGTCTCATGAATCTCTTGCAATTGCTATGAACCAAATAGGTGGTAAATCGAATACTGGTGAGGGTGGTGAGGATCCGAATCGTTGGACTCCAGATGCAAATGGAGACTCTAGACGAAGTGCAATAAAGCAAGTGGCCTCTGGTCGATTTGGCGTTACCATTGAATACCTAAATAATGCTGATGAACTACAAATTAAGGTTTCGCAGGGCGCCAAACCGGGTGAGGGTGGCGAGCTCCCTGGTGGAAAGGTGGATGATTTTATTGCTAAAATACGCTGCTCAACTGCGGGTGTTGGTTTAATTAGTCCCCCGCCTCATCATGATATTTATTCAATTGAAGACCTTTCGCAGCTTATTTTTGATCTAAAACGATCCAATCCAGCTGCTAGAATAAGCGTAAAGCTAGTATCAGAAGTTGGAGTAGGCACTGTTGCTGCAGGCGTTACTAAAGCAAAATCAGATCATATTGTTATTGCTGGACATGATGGTGGAACTGGCGCTTCTCCATTAACCTCGATTAAACATGCGGGACTTCCTTGGGAGCTTGGAGTTGCTGAAACTCACCAAACATTAGTAATGAATGATTTGCGCTCAAGAGTAGTAATTCAAACTGATGGACAACTTAAAACAGGAAGAGATGTTGCAATAGCTGCGTTATTGGGAGCTGAAGAATTTGGTTTTTCTACAGCACCACTGATAACATTAGGCTGCATTATGATGCGAAAATGCCATCTAAATACGTGCCCAGTTGGTATTGCAACACAAGACAAAGTTTTGCGAAAAAAATTCACTGGTAAACCTGAACATGTTGTTAATTACTTATTTATGGTGGCAGAGGATTTACGTATTATTATGGCAGAACTTGGATTTACAAAACTGACCGACATGGTTGGGCGAGTTGATATGCTTGAAATGAACAAAGCAATAAATCACTGGAAACAAAACTCAATTGATCTTAGCAAAATATTAACTCCTGCTGATAATCAACATAGGAATGCAGGCACCTATCAAACTATAAAGCAAGATCATCAACTCAACGAGCAACTGGATCATGATTTAATTGCTAAATCAAAAAATGCAATTGAAGGAAATGGTAAAGTTAAACTTGAATCAAGCATTTCTAATGTTGACAGGGCTGTTGGCGCTATGCTTTCGTCCCATGTTGTCAAAACTAGAAATGGTAATAACCTAAAAGATGGCGCAATAAATGTTGTTTTTAAGGGTTCTGCTGGACAATCTTTTGGCGCATTTCTAGCAAATGGAATTACCCTATCTATTGAGGGCGATGCTAACGATTATGTTGGCAAGGGTTTGTCTGGTGGTCGAATTATTATTTATCCACCAAAAGATTCAACCTTCCTAGCGCATAATGAAATCATCGCTGGAAATGTTTGTGGATATGGTGCTACTGGAGGTGAAATGTATTTATCAGGACAAGTCTCAGAGCGCTTTTGTGTCAGAAATTCTGGACTGATTGCCGTTGTTGAGGGGATTGGTGACCATGGCTGTGAATATATGACAGGTGGTCGCGCAGTAATACTGGGTGAAGTTGGGCGTAACTTTGGTGCTGGTATGAGTGGTGGAATATCCTTTGTATACAATCCTAACCTAACTCTTCAAGGAAGATCTAACCCATCTACAATAGATTTTGATCCGATGGATAAAGAATCTACTACCGAGTTATTTGAACTTTTAACTAAACATTTCGAATTGACTGGCTCAAAAATAGCTAATAAAATACTCAGCAATTGGAGCGAAGAAATAACTCATTTTGTAAAAGTGATGCCGAAAGCTTTAAAAGAAGTTCTTGCGGCCAAAAGTAAGCAATTACTTCAAGCGAGTTAGATAGGTATCGCGTCGATTACATCGGCGCTTGAACCTAAGACACTATTAACTCCATCACCAATAACAGGTATTACGGATACGACTGCTCCGGTAACCCTCATAGGAACCGTAACCACTTTAGTAAAAACGCAGCCTGATAGGTACAAAGCGATTAAACCCAATAAAATAAAACTTTTCATAATTACCTCTCTAATATAAGAAAGTGATGAGCATGCTGATTCGAATCATCTGAAGGATGTGACTCACAGCTAACCTGGCGCCAATCAGACTCATCATATTCAGGAAAATAGACGTCACCATCAAATTTACCTTCAATCTTCGTAATATAAAGTCTACTAACTTGCGGCAGTAATTGCTCACAAAGACTGGCTCCCCCAATTACCATTACCTCATCTTCATCTTTAGTGATTGAGAGCACCTCATCAATGCTAGTTAGGACTTCACAACCTGTAATTAAAGTTTTTGAGTTTCGAGAAATTACAATATTTCGACGATTTGGTAAAGGCCTACCAATAGAGTCATACGTTTTTCGGCCCATTACAATTGACTTTCCAGTAGTAATTTTTTTAAAATAAGCAAGATCCGCAGGAAGATGCCATGGCAACTTATTGTCTTTACCAATCAGACGATTTTCATCCATTGCGACTACTATTGATAAGCTCATAAATTCTGCCTGATTGAAGTAAAATATTAGAATATTTTACAATTTTTAAACTTCTAGTGTCACTCATTCTAGCCTCATCATCGCCATTTAGAAAAGCTATTTTAGAGAGGCTTCGTATTGACTTTCAAACAACATCGCCAGATATTAATGAAAGTAGAAAAAATGGAGAGACTCCTTTTAATCTAGTTAATCGATTGTCAAAAGAAAAAGCTCTAGAGGCAGCCAAGTCTCACTCAGGCCTTATCATTGCATCAGATCAGGTAGCTACCCTTGGTAATGGAAATAATGAAGAAGATGAAATATTTACTAAACCAGGCAGCCATGAGAATGCTTTTTTGCAGCTAAAGAAAAGTTCTGGAAAAACTATTACATTTCTTACTGGGTTGGCTCTCTTGAATACTGAAACCTTAAAAATTCAAACTCATGTTGAGCTTTTCAAGGTTACCTTTAAACAACTTTCTGATAATCAAATTTTGTCCTACTTAAATAAAGAAGATGTTCTTAATTGTGCTGGTAGCTTCAAGTCTGAAGGACTAGGAATTGCATTATTTAGTAATATGGAGGGTAGTGACCCTAATAGCCTAATTGGACTTCCAACAATCCAACTTATTAAAATGCTAGCTAAGGAAAATGTTCATATCCTATGAGCATTTTATATCCGGAAGAATTTAAGCCTTTTGCACCTGGCTTAAAAAGTTATTGGGGATCTCTTTTTGGGTCTTCAGAGGCTTTAGCTCTAATTGAATTTGCTGAGTCTAAAAATCAAGTAGTGCTCTATATTGCAAAAGATATTTCTCATTATGATGAAGTTAAAAAGGCACTCAAATTTTTTAATACTTCTTTAAACATATTAGATTTTTCAAGTTGGGAAGTTTTAGCGTTTGACCATTTCTCACCACACCCAGATATTGTTTCATCAAGATTAGAAACGCTCTCAAAACTACCCTCTCTTAAATCTGGCATAGTAATAACAACACTTGAAACCTTATCTCAAAGATTATGTCCAAAGAATTATATTGAAACATATGGTCTTCACCTAAAAACTAATCAGCATCTTGAGATTGAATCTTTTTCAGAAAACCTCATCAAAATTGGATACCGCAGAGTAACAACCGTTATGGAGCAAGGTGAGTTCTGTATTAAGGGCGCCTTAATTGATTTATACCCAATGGGCACTAGTAACCCTTATCGAATAGACCTATTTGATAACGAAATAGACTCAATGAGATCTTTTGATACATCGTCACAGCGTTCAATTGCAATCATTGAAGAAATCAACCTACTCCCTGCTAGAGAATTTGCAACAGATAGTGAAAGCATCACAACTTTCAAAAACAACTATTTATCTGAATTTGGTAATACTGATGGATTTATTTATAGCGAAGTGAGTGAAGGTCGTTATCCGGGAGGAATTGAATTTTATTTGCCTTTATTCTTTAAAAAAACTGAAACTCTGTTTGACTATATTTCGAATGAGCCTGTACTTGTTTATCAAAAAGGCCTTGTTGAAGCAATGGAGCTTCAAACTAAAGAATTATTAGAGCGTTTTGAGTATTGCAAAGGTTCATTAGAAAGACTTCCTTTAGAAATCAATAAAGTATTTTTAAGTACTGAAAAATTTTTAAAAAAAATTATTGACAAAAAACAAATACAAATACAAAGCTCAAAAATAGAAAAAAAAGAAAGTTTTAACTTCTCTTCTTCTATACTTCCTCCACTGAAAATAGAAGCCCAAACAAAAAAACCACTTAATAAATTAATTAAGTTTATTGAAAATTTTGATGGGCAAATATTAATCGTTTGTGAATCAGAAGGCAGGCAAAGTGTTCTCACTGATCTGCTTTCAACGCATCAACTTAAAGTAAATAACTGCTCTGACTGGAGTGACTTTCAGAATCAAAATAACAGGCTATGCATAACTAATGCAAGTCTGAGTGAGGGTGTTCTATTTGAACAGATTGCAATTATTACTGAAACTAATTTATTTGGTCGGGATGCTGTCAAGCAAAGGAGAAGACGAAGAGCAAAACATAAAGATTTTGATGAAGCAATTAAAAGTCTTATTGAGATTCAGTTAGGTGATCCTGTCGTTCATGAGCATTATGGTGTTGGACGATATTTAGGACTTAAAAGTCGAAGCTTTGATGGGAATCAGCAAGATTTTCTGTCCCTTGAGTATGCAAATGGCTCGGTACTAATGGTTCCCATTGCTGCGCTTAATCTTATCTCAAGATACTCTGGTGCAAGCTCAGACAATGCGCCTCTTCATAAGTTAGGAAGTCAGCAGTGGACTAAAGCAAAAAGAAAAGCAGCGGAAGCACTATATGATGTTGCCGCTGAACTATTAGAAATTTATGCAAAACGTCAATCTCAAAAAGGATTTGCCTATCCAGTGCCAAATGACGCTTATAGTTCTTTTGTATCTACCTTTCCATTTGAGGAAACTCCAGATCAATTAAAAACAATGGATGATGTTCTTTTAGATATGCAATCTGAAAGACCAATGGATCGACTAGTCTGTGGAGATGTAGGGTTTGGTAAAACTGAAATCGCAATGAGAGCTGCCTTTATAGCTGTTGAATCTGGCAAGCAAGTTGCAATTCTTGTTCCTACAACACTATTAGCCAACCAGCATGATCAAACTTTTAATGACCGCTTTTCCAAATTTCCAATTGTAATTAAATCCCTTTCAAGGTTTCAAAACGTAAAAGAACAAAACGAAATTAAATCTCATCTTAATGATGGAAAGATTGATATTATTATTGGGACTCATAAACTTATTCAAGGAACTATTAAATATCATAACTTAGGTTTAATTATTATTGACGAAGAGCATCGGTTTGGCGTAAAGCAAAAAGAGGCACTTAAAAAAATCCGCGGTCAAAGTGATATATTGACTATGACTGCAACACCTATTCCTAGATCACTAAACATGGCGCTAGGCTCGCTTCGAGAGATGTCAATTATTGCCACTCCTCCAGCTAAAAGAACAGCAATACAAACCTTTGTAGATGAATGGGATAAAAATACAATTAAGGAGGCGTGTTCTCGAGAGCTACATCGAGGAGGTCAAATTTTTGTTGTTCACAATGATATTGATACAATTGACAATATGGCAGAATCTTTGAGCGATCTTATGCCAAATCTAAAAGTTCGAATTGCGCATGGTCAAATGCCAAGTAAAGAACTTGAGCAAATAATGGCCGATTTTTATCACCAGCGCTTTCAGCTTTTAGTTTGCACTACAATTATTGAAACTGGAATTGATATTCCAAGTGCTAATACAATTATTATTAACAATGCACAAAACTTTGGGCTTGCCCAGCTTCACCAACTTCGTGGTAGGGTTGGAAGATCTCATCATAAAGCATATGCTTATCTTATCATTAAGTCTCACCAGTCAATTACAGCAAACGCAAGGAAAAGACTGGATGCTATAGCCTCACTAGAAGAACTTGGAGCAGGATTTATGCTAGCCAATCATGACCTTGAGATTAGAGGTGCTGGGGACTTGCTTGGAGAAAATCAAAGTGGAAAAATATCAGAAATTGGGTTTAATTTATATCATGACTTATTAAAGCGCACCATTCAAGCAATAAAAAATAATACCAAATTTGATATCAAAGATGCATTAGTTCAAGAAGTTGAAATCAACTCCGGCATAGCTTGTATCATACCTGATACCTATTTACAGGATGTTCATGAGCGATTAATTCTCTATAAGAGAATTGCAAGTGCAGCAAACATTGACGAATTAAAAGAGCTAAAAATAGAAATGATTGATCGCTTTGGCCCTATTCCAGATCAAACTAACAACCTTTTTGAATCAGCTTCATTAAAAATACAATCGATGGAAATAGGCATTCTTAAGATTAATATCTATGACGATAAAGTAGAAATTACTTTAAATGAAAAAAATAGCATCGACACATCAAAAATTATTAATTTAATTCAAACAAAACCACAACAGTTTCAATTAAAAAACAAAAGTACTCTTGTTTCCAATGAGGTCATGAATGCTGATTTTTCTCGAATTAGAAGCGCAAGTATATTAATAGACAGCCTAGTTTAATGTTTTGTTATTGGTAAAAACTTACAATCTAACTCAATTTATCTTCCTTGGGTATAAGGTGAGGCGCCAAGTATCGTATCCCTGGAACAACCACTAAGGCCGCAAAAAATAAAACAATTAGAGAGCCTAAAATATCGCCAATCAAATAATTTTTTATGAAATGAACAGCGTTAATTGGCAATTCACCTCTATCATTTAAAGAGATATACGTATAAATAAAAAATTTCATAAGTGTGTTGTAAAGAGCAGTTAATATTGCTAAAAAAAGTAAGTGTTGAAAAACCAACCTGTCGCCATCAAAAAAATTTGATAATTTAAAAAATTTCATACTAGAAATTGCTAATAGCGGTGAGAATGTCCCCACAAGATGCAACCAATTAATGCCATTAATTTCAGAGTTATGAAACCAAATAGATGAAAATGTTATAGCCAAAAAAGTCGCAAAAAAAACTCTAAATCCAAATAAAAGATAGCATAAAGTTACTGCTCCTATGGGGAGCCAAATAATATTACCAATAATGTGGGCCTGACCATTAATAAATGTTGCGAAAACAATTATTAAAAAAGTAATAGAATTTTGAGATAGAAATTCTATAAATTTATTTATTTTTATTGTCATGACTTACTAATTACATTATGCGTAGCTAAGCATCATAATGAACTAAAAGCAAAGCGACTGAATTAATTTATTACTCGCTGCCTAGAGTCTCAGTCGAGTCCCCGCGCTTTTTAAAGTGGTCGGTAGGCATACCCACTGCAAACCAATATAACCCTAGTCTTCAAAAATGTCAAATATTTACTGATTAAACACTAATATCTTTTCGCGCTTATCAAGCGAAGACTGCTCTGCATTGACTAAACCATTAGAGGTTAGAAAGAGAACTGCACGTTTTATTGTTGATAATGAATACTTCGAGAAATATGGATTTTTTTTGATTGATGTAATTGTGACATTAGAGTTAGAGGTGATGAAAGAAAACACCGCTCTTTCTACTTCTGAATAATTATTCAACCCGAATTCTTTTTCACACTCATCTAATGATTTTCTTAACTGAAACAACTTGTTGATAGTATTTTTCATCTGCCACTCCTAAACTAATCTAACCCCTTTAGATAAATTATAGACTAATATGAATGATAAAGTTACCAGATACTGAAGCCACGAGTACAATATCTCATGAGATGAAATTAAAGTTAAATTTAATTAATTTAAAAACTTACTCTAGGCCTCTTTATCTTCTTAAACGTTAAATTGCTGCTTAAGACTGATATATTCAATAACTTTTATTCTTGGCCCAAATTGACTTACCACCCTAGATGAAGCTGCATTAGCAAAATCTGCAGCCCAGGAAAAATCTTTCCCAAGTCCTAAGGCATATAAAAATGATCCAGCAAACATATCACCTGCACCATTAGTATCAACTGCACTTGCAAGTACTCCTGGAGTGTGAACCAAGTTAGCTCCATCAAACACTAATGACCCGCCCGCACCTCTTGTAATAGCAAAGGTCTTAGCATATTTCTTCAAAGCTTCAGCAGCAGCCTCAACTGTATGAGTTCCAGTAAAACTTCTTGCCTCATCACCATTACAAAAAATTAAATCCACACCATCATCGCCAATAATAGTTTTTATATTATCTGAAAAAACCTCAACAACGAATGGATCTGAAAGGCTCAGTGAAGTTTTAATCCCATTTTTTTTAGCATAAATCATAGCCTCTCTTGCAACAGCTGTTCTTTCATCATCAGTCACAACATAACCTTCAATATATAGCCAGTCTGATGCAGCTAAAGCCTCTTCATCAACTTCACGATATGAAAGCTCTAGACTAGCGCCCAAATACGTATTCATAGTTCGCTCAGCATCCGGGCTAATCATTACCAAGCACTTGCCTGTTATACCGCTAGAAGCGTCAACTTGATGAAAATCAACTCCTGCACGATTTAAATCTTTAACAAAAAAGATACCCTCATCATCATCTGCAACTTTACCAGAAAAGAAAGTTGCAGCTCCAAATCTACTTGCCGCAACAATCGTATTACATGCCGACCCCCCACAACTCCTTTTCACTGGAGTGCGTTGACTAGTCAGCTCATCCATTAAGTATTTTTGTCTTTTTTCATCAACAAGGGTCATCAGGCCTTTACCGATCTCATTGTCATTTAAAAATGAATCGCTAACAATAACTTCAGTATCAACTATTGCAGCTCCAATTCCGTAAATCCCATATTTTTTCATAAAATTTTAATTCCTAAATCTCTATCAATTAAATTGTTTATTTTTAAACTCTCAATGCACTCGGTATTGGAAAATTTATAGACTCCTTAGTGCCGCTCACTTCAACAACCTCACTTCCACCATTCATCATTAAATAGCTTACCACTGCTTGAACTAAAATCTCTGGAGCCGATGCGCCCGCTGTAACGCCTATGGAATCAATGCCACTTAGCCATTCATTTTTAATATCAGCTGATCCATCAATTAAATAAGCAGGTTTACCTGACTTTTCTGCTATCTCTTTTAGTCGATTCGAATTAGAAGAATTTTTTGAACCAATGACAAGAAGCATTTCTGAGTTTTTAATCATAACTTTGACAGAGTCTTGGCGATTTTGAGTTGCATAACAAATATCACTTTTTTTAGGTTCTTGAATTTTTGGAAACTTAGTTTTTAGAGAGTTAACAATCAGCTTTGTATCGTCAACAGACAAAGTAGTCTGAGTTGTATAAGAAATATCCAAATCTTCAGAAAGCTCTAAACCTTCCACGTCGTTAATTGACTCAATCAAATTAATATGATTAGACTCATTTGACTGCCCTAAAGTCCCCTCAACCTCTGGATGGCCAGCATGGCCAATCAGAATAACCTGATGATTTTGTTTTTGGCGCCTATTGACCTCTTTATGAACTTTTGTTACTAATGGACAAGTCGCATCATAAATAATATTTGTGATCTCAGATGTTTGTTTTCTTATGGCCTGAGACACTCCATGAGCACTAAAAATTACAACACCCCCTTTCGGAACTTCATCAATCTCTTCTACAAAAATTGCGCCTTTCTTTTTTAGGTTACTAACAACGAATTTATTATGGACAACCTCATGGCGAACATAAATTGGTGCGCCATGTTTTTCAATTGCACACTCGACTATCTCAATAGCACGATCAACACCGGCGCAGAAGCCTCTTGGATTTGCCAAAAATATCTTCAAAATTTATCAGATTGATTCACGTTAACAATATTAGAATTATTATTTATTATTGAGGTGAAGCGCGGAGAGAATTTGAAAGACTTTTTGACGCAAGTCTGACCTATGGACTATCATGTCAATAGCGCCCTTCTCAAGTAAAAACTCACTTCTTTGAAATCCTTCTGGCAGCTCTTCTCGAACCGTTTGCTCAACAACTCTTGCGCCAGCAAATCCTATTCTTGCATTAGGCTCAGCAATCTGAACATCGCCAAGCATTGCCAAACTAGCTGAAACGCCACCCATTGTTGGATCAGTTAAGACTGAAATAAATGGAATTTTATTATCAGATAACAATTTAACAGCAAGTGAAGTCTTTGACATTTGCATCAGAGAAAAAAGCCCTTCTTGCATTCTAGCTCCACCACTTGCAGAAAAACAAACAAAAGGATGTCGGTTTTCAATTGCAATATTTACAGCTCTAACAAATTTCTCACCAACAACTGACCCCATTGACCCGCCCATAAAACTAAAATCAAAAGCTGCTATTACAATTGGCATACCCTTTAATAATCCTGTTTTAACAACCAAAGCATCTTTTTCCTTGGTCTTTTTTTGGGCATCCTGGTAACGATCTTTGTATTTTTTTTGATCTTTAAACTGCAACGGATCTACTGACTGAATATTAGCAGCTATCTCAAGTTGTTGCTCAACATCCAAGAAGCCCTCTATACGCTTTCTTGCAGATATTCTTAGATGATGGTCACACTTGGGACAAACATAATGAAGACGCTCAAGTTCCTCTTGATAAAGAACTCGACTACACTCTGGGCATTTGCTCCAAAGACCTTCTGGGATATTTTTTTTAGTATTTATACCAATAGATGGCATAATTTTTTCTAACCAACTCATAGTATTTGTAAATTAATTAATTGCATTTGAAATTTCCTTTGCCAGATTCCCAACCTTCGTAATCATTGTATCCTTATCACCGGATAATTCTTCAATAATTGAAACTAGAGCACTACCAACGATGACTGCATCTGCACTCTCTCCAACTTGTTTCGCAATTTCGGCATTGCTTATTCCAAAACCAACCCCCACTGGCAATTTAAAATACTTTCTCATTCTTTCCAGGTGGTGGTTAACGGATGTAACATCGAGATTTCCTGCGCCTGTTACGCCCTTCAATGATACAAAGTATATATAGCCAGTTGCCATTTCTGCAATATATTGTAAGCGTTCATCAGTAGTTGTAGGGGCAACTAAAAAGATAAGATCAATCTCCAACTTATCGAGCTCTTTCTTAAGATCATGAACTTCTTCTGGGGGCATATCAACAACCAAAATTCCATCTACTCCTGCTTCATGAGCTCTAAGCGCAAATTCTTTATAGCCGAACACCTCAATTGGATTCGTATAACCCATTAAGACAATGCCAGTAGTTTGGTTATGCTCTCTAAACCTCTCAACTATTGCAAAAACATCATGCAAGTTAACTCCGTCTGCAACAGCCCTCTCATGTGATTTTGCAATTACTGGCCCATCAGCCATAGGGTCTGAAAAAGGCATTCCTAACTCGATAATATCTGCCCCGCTATCTGCCAAAGTAAAAACCAGCGTTTCTGAGTTATCTAGGCCGCTATCACCAGCAGTAATAAATGGAATAAAAGCAGTCTTGCTCTTAGCTTCGAGTTTCTTGAAAATATTTAAGATTCGTGACATAATTTTTAATACTATTTTTAATTAAATTTTAACATAGACAAAGTTAAACTCAATTTAAAGTCCATTTGATAGAATTAATTTATTTTGATCCGAATAAGAGTGAACTGCATCCACTAAAACTTTCATACTTTCAGGATTAACATCGGGTGTAATTCCATGCCCAAGATTAAATACATGTCCAGTTTTTCCTTTGAATTGGTCAAGTACTTTATAGGCTTCGGCCTTTATTACATCGGGTGATGCATAAAGTACTGACGGGTCAAGATTACCCTGTATTGCTACTTTTGAGCCCACCCTTCTTTCCGCCTCGCCAAGTTCTATTGTCCAATCAATGCCCACTGCATCACATCCGGTTGCAGCAATTTGCTCAAGCCATGCCGCTCCGCCTTTCGTGAAAAGTGTCACTGGAATCGTTTTGCCTTCATAGTTACGATGAATTCCATCAACAATTTTTGACATATATCTTAAAGAGAAGTTTTCATAACTGTCTTTACTTAAAAGACCACCCCAAGTATCAAAAATCATTACTGAATCTGCTCCGGCCTCAATTTGAGAATTTAGATAATCTATAATAGTGTCAGCCAAAACATCCAGAAGTTGGTGCATGTGCTTTGGGTTTTCATACATTAAACCCTTCACCCTTGAAAAAGTTTTACTAGTGCCGCCCTCAACCATATATGTTGCTAGCGTCCAGGGACTCCCAGTAAAGCCTATTAATGGAACTCTGCCTTTAAGGTTTTTTTTGATTACAGAAACCGCTTCACTAACATAGGCAAGCTCCGTCCCAACATCTGGCTTAGTTAAGTTTTCAATACTACTGAGCGTGTCAAGAGGATTGGTAAATTTTGGCCCTTCTCCCTCAACAAAATGAAGCCCCAAGCCCATCGCATCAGGGATAGTTAAAATGTCAGAAAAAAGAATTGCCGCATCAAGATCAAATCGCTCAAGGGGCTGAAGAGTAACTTCACACGCAAGGTCACTTGACTTACATAAAGTTAAAAAATCTCCAGCTATGTTTCGAGTTTCGCGATACTCTGGTAAATATCTACCTGCTTGTCTCATCACCCAAATTGGAGTGCGAGATACTTCTTTTTTTAGTAAAGCATTAATGTAGTCAAATGCCATTATTATTTCTCAGTAAAAGGTTGATTATAATCATTATAAATGATTTATTTTAGTTTGCTTCTGACACAAAAAAAGCCACATCTGTGGCCTTTAGAGTGAATCAATTCGTATTTAACGTTTGAATGCGCCGTAACGTGACTTAAATTTCTCAACACGTCCAGCAGTATCCATAATTTTTTGCTTGCCTGTATAAAAAGGGTGACAACTTGAACAAACATCAAGATGAAGTTCGTCTTTACCCGAAGTAGAGCGCGTTTCAAATGAATTACCGCAGCTGCACACAACTTTAACAGTATCGTAAGAAGGATGAATGTCTGTTTGCATAACTTTATATCTTCAAATTTAAAAGAACGTGAATTATATACTATCTCTCTGCAGGGGTAAATGTTTTAACGCTTAATGCATGAAGTTCGCCACTCTTGATCTCTTCTTTAACAACTCCTAATACTGCTCTCTGTCTTTGCAATAAAGATAGCCCTTCAAAAATAGGTGAAACAATTACTGCAGAACAATTACAACCATCGCCCTCCATCGTAACTTCAGATTGCTCTATTCCTAATTCAAGTTTTTTCTGAACCTCTTCTAAAGTCATAATGAATCTCTATTTATAATTGTATTACTGGTCATTTTACTAAATTTAATTAGATCATGACGATCCAAAGATGCCTTTTAATGTGAAGAAAAATAAAATCGACATTATTGCACCAGCTGGAAGCGTGATAATCCAAGAAAGAAAAATTCGATTAATAACCCTCAAGTTAAGTGAGGCAAGGCCTCTTGCAATTCCCACACCAAGAACAGCGCCCACTAATACCTGCGTAGTAGAAACTGGAAGCCCCGTATAAGATGCAAAAACAACGGTTGTAGCAGCAGCAAGTTCAGCGGCAAAACCGCGACTAGGCGTCAGCTCTGTAATACTCTTACCAATTGTTTTCATTACTCTATATCCAAAAGTTGTCAGTCCAAAGACAATACCCCCGCCTCCAACTAGCAAAATCCATGAAGGCAAGACACTCTTAGAAACTATCTCTCCTCCCGACTCAACAATACTATAGACTGCCGCCAATGGGCCAATAGCGTTTGCAACATCATTCGATCCGTGTGCAAATGCCATTGCACAGGCAGTTATAATCATTAGTCCACCAAATAATTTCTCCATATTCGCATAGGAGAAGTCACTGTCATCTTCAGGGTTTATTTTAATACGCCTAATAATAATAGCAGCAAGAATAGCAGCCAATATCCCTACTCCAGTAGCAATCATCATGCTAGTGGGTAGATCCTTACCAAGATGCTTTAGAGACTCAACATGCTTAAGACCCTTAAGTAATGTCACTAAAGAAATAATAAAACCAACAAAAAATACATAAAAAGGGAGGTATTTTTTAGCATTCTCAAGAGGTTTTTCAGTATCAATAATATTGCTCTGTAAGCTCTTAAAAATTACAATAGCCAACGTTCCAGCAATAATTGGAGAGATCACCCAGCTCGCTATAATTGCATAGACCTTGCCCCAAGCTACAGCATCAACGCCTACTCCTACAGCACCAAATCCTACAATCGCTCCTACAATAGAGTGCGTTGTAGAAACCGGCCAACCAAGAGAAGATGCAATCAATAGCCATGTGGCTGCAGCTAAAAGTGAAGCAAGCATCCCATACACAAGTAATTCTGGGTTAGATACAAATGATCCAGAATCAAGGATGCCTTTCCGAACCGTTGCCGTAACCTCGCCACCTGCAAGAACTGCACCAGCAAACTCAAATATAATTGCAATGACTACTGCCTGCTTAAATGTAATTGCACCAGAGCCTACCGATGTTCCCATTGCATTTGCAACATCATTGGCACCAATACCCCAGGCCATAAACAAACCAAACCCAATTCCCAGCATGATAAGAATATCACTATTTTGTACAATAATTTCCATGAAGAGCTCCGGTTATTTTGTTAGCATTACTTCAAAACGTGACCCTACCTTTTGGGCAGCATCAGCAGTCTCACCAAGCCATTCAATAGCGCGGTAATAAAACATGACATCTACAGGAGGTAAATCTGATTCGATCAAAAATAGTTTATTACGGATATCATTTTGCACCGTATCAGTATCATGCTCTAATACATTGATTTTTTTGACCATCTCAGCAACAATTTTACGTTCACGAGAACTAAACGCTGTTTCTAACAACTCATCAAGCTCATTAATCGCTACCAATGCCGCTCCTGAAGTTTTAATACATAATTCAGCAAGCTTTATGAAATCTTCTGCAAACTCTTTAGGAAAAACCATATGGCGAGTCATCATCAAGCCTGCAAGGTCTTTAGTAATGTTGGCAATAGAGTCTTGGATTAAGAGAACATCAAGCAAATCTCTTCGTGAGAAAGGCATCATAAAAGTACTAGGCAAGTTCATTCTTAGTTTTTTCTTTAACTGGTCAGCTTTTTTCTCTTTATTTCCAATTGAAACTCGAGCCTCTTGCGCCTTGTCCCAGTCATGAGATTGTGCAGCTTTAGCAAAAACTCCAAACTCTTTAATACAGGAGTGAACCTGCTTCATGTGTTTTTGCAAAGGACTTATTGGCGACTTTCCAAATAAACTAGTAATATTTCCTGATTTAGTCATAACTATTTATCTCCATAAAAAGAATTATTTAGTACTACTTATCACTGCCTGTGAAAAACGAATTTTATATAAAAATTAAAAAAAAAGTAATTAGTTTAAAAACCATTTTACCAGTGGAATTAGTTTCGCTTTGACCTGCTCATAACACGCCTGAAATTCTTCAAAATCCTTGCCATCTGGATCATCAAAGCCTAAATGAACTAACTCTGTTTTTCCAGGAAATATAGGGCAAGTTTGACTTGCATTATCACAAACTGTAATGACCAGGTCAAAGTCAATATGCAAGAGTGTTTCCAATCTTTTAGAGTGGTACTTATCCTTCCATATATTCTTCATTTCTAATATTTTTTTTGCATTCGGATTTACTAAGCCGCTGGCAGATACGCCACTCGAATAAGCTTTAATTCGATCACCAAGCTCACTATGGATTAGCGCCTCAGCAATAATACTTCGGCAACTATTTCCAGTGCATAAAACCAATACTTTTTTCATGGTCACTAATTAAGAGTCAGATTGAAAAAGCTTTAAAAATAGTTGCGCAGCAATTACAGCGCCAATGATAGTCGCTACTATATATATCCATAGGTGCTCATAATTACCACTCATCACTGCAGGCCCAATACTTCGAGCTGGATTCATACTACCTCCCGTTATGGGTCCTGCAAACATTGCCTCAAGACCAACCGTTAGGCCAATAGCAAGTCCCGCAAAATCTTTAGTGGCTTTCCCATGAACCGCAGAAGAGCAAATAACAATCATTAATATAAAAGTCAAAATCAATTCAAATCCAAAGGCTTGAGTTACTGAGCCATAGGGAAGAGTCGCACCAAGATAGCTCACCTCGGACATGGCGACAAAGTTCTCATTAAGTAAAAAATATAGGCTTGCACTTGCAGCTATCGCACCAAAAAGCTGGGCGCAAATATATGGAATAACCTTCTTACTGTCAAACTCCCCTATTGACCAGAAAGCTATCGTCACTGCAGGATTAAAATGAGCACCCGATAAATGAGCAAAGCTATAAATTAGTGCCACTACGACAAAGCCAAATGTGAGTGCTATACCAACATGGCCAAGAGCTCCAGTAATATCATTAATCATCACGGCGCCAGTTCCAGCAAAGACCAGAATGTAAGCTCCAATTAACTCGGCAAGTAATTTTTTACGCATTTTCACTTAGCTTAATCTCTAAAGTGTAACATTATACAAACTATTTTTTTCTCCCTAACACTATACTTTTAATGCCAAACCAATCAACTAATAATGAAGTTAATGCAATCATTTTAGCAGCAGGCCAAGGCACAAGAATGAACTCAAGTGTATCCAAAGTGCTTCATGAAGTTGGTAATAAGACTTTAATCCAGCATGTCATTGATGCTGCGATGCCTTTGGCAAGCTTCATTAATGTAATTATTGGACACAACTCAGAATCAGTAAAAAAATCAACACAGAGTAATTTGATTAAATGGGTTTTACAAAAAAACCAACTTGGGACTGGGCATGCAGTTATGCAGGCAATCCCTAATATTAAAAAAGATTCAATGTGTCTTATTCTATATGGTGATGTTCCTTTAATTCAAACTCAAACATTACTAAAGCTGCTTGAAAAAGCAAATAAGACTGGCTTCTCTCTTTTAACTGTAATTGCGAATGACCCTTCAGGGTATGGCCGAATAATAAGAGACTCTTCAAAATCCATTCAATCAATTATTGAGCACAAAGATGCAAATACTGAAGAACTTGAAATTGATGAAGTCAATACGGGCATTATGGCTATTACTGGAGCCTTATTAACAAAATACTTAAACCAGCTCGAGCCAAATAATTCACAAGGCGAGTTGTATCTTACTGATATTGTTGAAAAAGCAGTCAAAGATAATGTTAATATTGCTTCATTTATATGTGAGAATGCAACAGAAGTAATGGGGATAAATGATAAAAATAACTTAGCAAAGGCTGAAAGAGCTTACCAGTTAAAAATTGCAGACGAGCTAATGAAGGATGGTCTCACTATTAAAGATCCTAGTCGTTTTGATTGTCGAGGTAACTTAATTTTTGGAAATGACTGTATTATCGACGTAAATGTTGTCTTTGAGGGTGAGGTTCAGCTAGGAAAAAATGTATTAATTTCTCCGAACTGCATTATAAAAAACTCTAAAATCGGTGATAATGCGAACATCATGCCAAATTCCATTATTGAGGATTCTGTTATTGGAAGTCATGCGAATATTGGACCTTTTGCTCGCATTCGTCCAGAAACCAAGATTGGTAATCACGCAAAGATTGGCAATTTTGTTGAAGTAAAAAAATCAACAATTGGTGACAACTCAAAGGTATCACATTTAAGCTACATTGGGGATAGTCAAGTTGGTAAGAGCGCCAATATTGGTGCTGGAGTAATAACTTGTAATTACGACGGTGTAAATAAAAGTCAAACAACAATTGGAGATGGAGCATTTATTGGCTCAAATAGCCAATTAATTGCGCCAGTCTCAATTGGTAAAAATGCAACCATTGGAGCTGGCTCAACTATCACTCAAAATGCTCCCGATGACAAACTTACGTTGAGTCGTCATAAACAATCAACGATTAGCAAATGGAAGCGGCCTCAGAAGAAATAAATTTTCCACTCATAGGATAACAGCTCAATGTTAAATCTTCCTAAGAATGTCTGGATATTGACTGCATGTCTAGCACTCTTTATGTCACTTAGCGTTTTTATGCTATTTGTGGGAGGTATTATTGGAAGCGACCTTGCACCCTTAAAAAGTTTATCCACCTTGCCAGTTGCAACTATTGTTGTAGGTACTGCGTTTAGCGTCATTCCAGCCATTCGGTTGATGTCAATTTTTGGTCGAAAGAAAGTTTTTTTAAGCTCATGTATTTATACAATATTACTAATTGGTCTCTGCATTTTCTCAATCATCAATAAATCATTTTATTTATTTAGTTTTGCATCTTTCTGTTTGGGCGGAAGCGTTGCCGTTATGCAGCAGTTTAGGTTTGCAGCAATTGAAAGCGTGGAGTTTGAACAAAGACCAAAGGCAACTGCAGTTGTTCTTTTAGGTGGACTAGTTTCGGCTTTTCTCGGAACTGAAATTGCAACTTTAGGTAAAGATTACTTTGATGCAGATTTTGTTGGCTCTTTTGTCATTCTTTCTTTTTTATTTATTATAGCATTTATATTAATGTGCTTCTTTCAGCCAGCTGAAAAGTTTAAGCAGCAGATTGACAACTCTAAAAGATCTTTGATGGATATTGTTAAGCAAGGATCTTTTATAGTTGCAGTATGTGCCGCTACAACAGGCTATGTTGTTATGAGTTTTGTTATGACTGCAACGCCTGTGAGTATGCACATAATGGATGGCTTTTCACTTGATGATACAAAATCAGTCTTACAGGCTCACGTCATTGCAATGTTTCTTCCATCACTATTTACAGCTTTCATAGTGAAATATTTAGGGCTTACTCGAATGATGATACTTGGGGTTATATTTTTCTTTGCCTCTATTATTATTGCATTTAGTAGTCATGCTCTTAGCAACTATTGGTGGTCTTTAGCTTTCCTTGGTCTTGGATGGAACCTCCTATTTATAGGAGGAACGAACCTGCTCCCAATGTCCTACAATGAAAACGAAAAATTTAAAGTTCAATCAATCAATGATTTTTTAGTTTTTGGCCTCCAGGCTTTTGCAGCTCTATCAGCAGGATGGTTTGTTTTTAATTTTAGCTGGGAAGTAGTTCTTTTATCAGTTATCCCATTATTGTTTTTTCAATTATTTATTCTGTTATGGTGGCTATACAAAAAATAATTAATGCTTATCGATTATTTTTGTATTACAATGTTTGAAAATTCTATTGGACCGAATGATATTGAAAGTCATACAGCTTACCCCTTCAATTGGCGCAACAATCTCTGAAATTTCACTTAATAAGGGTTTAAATAGTGAAACTATTGAGCAAATATACAGCGCTCTAATTAAGCATCAAGTTATTTTTTTTAGGGGCCAAGATATTTCCCCAGAAAATCACCTGAAATTAGCAGAAAGTCTTGGGGAAATTGATCCAGGTCATCCTGTCTACCCTCATGTTGAGGGGTACCAAAGCATTGTCTTACTTAAAAATGATGTAAATAATAGGCCAGACACAAATGACTGGCATAAAGATCTTACTTTTAAATCAAACCCTCCCTTTGCTAGCATACTACATGGCGTCAAGGTTCCAAAAGTTGGCGGTGATACGCTCTGGGCTAGCATGAGTGCTGCCTATGATGCTCTGCCTAATGGATGGAAAGAGCAATTAGAAGGACTTGAAGCAATTCATGACATGGGCACATTTAGAAATGACTTTTATAAAGAAGGTGGCATCGATTCGGTTAACAGTGCTCTAAAGAAAGTTGGCTCAGCGGTTCATAAAATTATTGAAACACATCCTATTTCAGGACTCAAATATTTAAATGTTAATCAATCCTTTACCCGGAATATTATCAATGAAAGCCAAGGCCCAAGTGATCATATACTACAATTCTTATACCAGCATATTTCTAAGCCTGAATTCCAAGTTAGATTTCACTGGGAAGATAATTCTATCGCTATTTGGGATAATCGGATTACTCAACATTATGCAGTTTGTGACTACTTGCCAGAACTCAGGCACATGCAACGAGTTACGGTTATAAACGATAAAAGGGATAAGTCCTAAATTCTACCCAAGCAAACTAAAGCCTTGCTTTAGGTCATCAATTAACTCACTTGACTCTTCAAGCCCTATACTGAGACGTATTAGATACTTTCCATCATGAACCCATTTTCCATCACGCTTGTATGGCCTAGCAGTTAGGAGGCTTTTATAGCCGCCCCAGCTAAAACCAAGGGCGAACATTTCAAGTGAATTTGCAAATATAGCAATTTTTTCTGGTGAGTATGACTTTTTGAATGTGAAAGCAAATAATCCTGACGCACCACTAAAATCTCTCTTCCATAAATCATGCTGAGGGTGTGACTCAAGACCAGGATGAATTACAGTTTCAACAATATCATTCTTCTCAAGCCATCTTGCAACCTCAAAGGCTGTTTTTTGGTGCGCCTCTAGACGAACCCTTAGTGATCTTAGACCTCTCAAAGCGAGGTAACAATCTTGTGGGTTGGCGTAGTTTTCAACAGTATCAAAATATTTAGAAAACTCATTCGCATATTTTTTATTGACCGTTACGCACCCAAGCAATACATCTGAATGACCACAAATATATTTAGTTACAGATTGAATTGTGATGTCGATACCAAGGTTCAAAGGCTTTAAAAAAAGAGGTGTAGCCCAGGAATTATCTAAAATTGATAGTACATTTTCTTTTTTTGCTTCTTTAACAATTGCAGAAATATCTTGTATTTCAAACGTATTTGAACCTGGGGATTCTAAAAAAATTAATTTCGTTTTTTCGTTAATATAGTTGCTAATTTCAGCGCCTATATTCGATTCTATATGCGTAATTTTGACGTTATATTTTTTAAGAACATTGTGGCAAAAACTTGCAGTGGGGCTATAAACATTATCACACAATAAAACCTCATCCCCACTCTTCGTAAATGCCATTAGGGTATTTGTAATAGCGCTAATGCCAGAAGGAAAGGCATAAGAAGTGTGGCCATTTTCAAGCTTACACATCGCCTCTTCAAAAGCCTTCTGAGTTGACAGCCCATGAGTTCCATAGTCAACGCCAGGATAATTCCCATCCAAAGCCAACTGCATATCTTCAAAATGATTAAATAGGACCGTTGAACCGCTCTGGACATCTGGATTAATGGTTCTTATTTTTCGATCACCATATTTTTGGGTGTAATCAATCCATCCGACGGTATCATTTTTCTTAGTCATATATTTACAGGTTTAACGAATTGGAAATCATCATAGGTGGAATTGCAGCCTTTGTCCAGCAATTTTTCAATACAAAAAATCAAAGCAATATTATTTGGCTAACAGCTGGGCAGTAAAGAGCAATCTTCGAAGGAATCTTAAAAAAATCTTCAAGAACCTCCTGATATGTTTTGATTTGTTTTTGGTGCGACAGTTTTTGCCGTTCAGTAAATGAATCAATAGATTCGCCCTCATTAAGAGATGCCGTCTTGAAGTCAATAATCCAAAGAGTGCCATCTTCAATAAATAATCGATCAATTATTACCGTTTTGGTTGAATTACTGTACTCAGCCTCCACTTCGGTAGAGTCTCTATATTTAAATAGCCACTCAAAATCTTTGTCACGCTTTGTATTAAGAAGCAAAAGAGAGGCAGTTTTGGAGTATGACTGAATTAGCTTTGGGGGCAATCCAAACTCTCTAAATCTTGCATCAATACTTTCGAATGAAGGCTCAAATAAAGAATGCTCTAAAAAGTAATGAACTATTGACCCTAACGCACTCTGGTAAATCAAATCAACATTGCTAGGCAAATTTTTGGATTGTGCAATGTCATTCCCGCTCCTAATGGAGAGAGTTGAGAGTGTTTTATTACGCTGAAGTTTCGGCAGGGAGGTCTCTACTGGAACGCTTGCACCTTGAACCGGAATGTCATCAACAGATTTTTGAAAACAATGACTTAAAAATGAAAGTAATGAACCACTAACTGCCTTGCCAGTTTTTGAAACGCCACCTAGCAAATGAACCTTATATTTTGCTCGACTCATCGCAACATACAGCACTCTCATTAATTCAAAGTGTGTCTGTTGTTTTTGTAAATACTGCAAATAAAGATAAGTTTTACTCTCAGAGTTTTCGTAAGAAGATTTTATAGGTGCTAGCAAGATATTCTTATTTGAAAATTCTTGAATTTGAATTAACGCTAGTGAGTCACTTTTGCCTTTTTTACCAAGTCCAGGAATAATTACAGTATCAAACTCTAGCCCTTTGGCTTGATGAATTGTCATTAACTTAATGGGAGCAGACTTGGAAGGAGCAAATAAATCTTTAACCATCATCTCAATTGTCTTGATATCTAAACCTTGGTTTAATTCACAATGATTTAGTAATGAGAGAAATTGAAATCTGATACTTTTTTCTTGCTCACTTAATTCAGTCTCATCACATAACTGATTCAAGGCATAAGAAAAACGATCTACAAAAGAAAACTTACCTTCGCTATAAATAGCCTCTTCGATAGCTAGGAATAAATGCCTAGAACGTACAGCACCATCGGCGCTCAAATCTTTAACTACATCGTCATCAATTAACTGACTAAAAATTGGCTTATCAATTGAATCACTAAAAACCAACAAATCTTCCAGCTTTAGCCCACACCAAGGTGCTCTAAGCATAGAAAACCAAGCCAAGCGATCAGCCAAACTAAGCAATGCTCTGGTTAAACTTAGAAGGTCTCTAGTAAAAAGATTGGATCTTAGGGGTTCCGTTTTTAAAGCTTCAAAATTGATATTACCTTCCAGCAGTAATAATGTAATGGCATTTAAATGAGATCTAGACCTTACAAGGACTGCAATCTCATGATTTGGATTATTTGAAATAGAGTTTTTAATAATACTAACTACCATTTCAGCTTCTTCAAAATCTTGATCAGCACCAAATGGATAAAAAGTGACTGCATCATTTTGCTCAACCTGTGAAGCAGATTTAGATTCAGAATAATGAATTGCGCCCAGTAATAAATTATCTTGATTTGGAAATATTTGAGAAAAAATCTGATTATTTTTCTCAACAATACTTTTATTTGACCTAAAGTTAGAGCTTAATATTAATGACTTAATTTTAAGATTACCTATGCCACTTTTCATTACTTCAAGAAATATTCCAACTTGAGATTCACGAAATTTATAAATTGATTGCATTGGATCACCCACAAAAAATATTGACTTTCCATCTCCCTCTTGCCAGCCATCTACTAGCTTCTCAATTAAGCTTAATTGTGAATATGAAGTGTCTTGAAACTCATCAATTAATAGATGCTTAACTTGATAGTCTAACAATAGAGCAATATCACTTACCTCTTCACGACTATCAAGCGCATTAATTGCTTGCATCCCAACTTCTGAGAAATCTTGCAAACTTTTTTCTCTAAAGATCATCTTCAACTCTGCAACACTTAACTTTAGAACTTGTGCAATATCATTGATACTTTTACTCGTTGACTCTGGAAAATATGCACTCGGTAAGTTGGATAAATTATTAAGTATTTTTTTGAATTCAACTTCAGAATCTAAACCCTCTAGTATTTCTTTAAATACCAATTTTTCTTCCTTAAGTTCAGCTGGAAATCCAATGTTGGCATCAATTTTTTTTCTCCAGTTTCCACTACTTTTTGTTACAAGTAACTCAGAAATAGTTTGCCAATCACTTAAGTCTTCGATAGTTGAGCCTGGTAACTTATGAATCTTAGAAACATCATCCCTGGTATTAATTTTCAATAAATTAAAAAAAGGTTTACCAAGTAGTCCTGAAGCAGTATCTCTTAAGGTTTCAAGATATTCAACAATTAACTCTTGCGCTAGCATTTCTAATAAATTAATATCAAGAGCGCCCTCAATATATAGTTTTGGTAGCCATTGCTCTCGCTTTGAGAGCATCTGCACTATAAGCCTATAGAACCTGTCTACATGATTATCAAGATACAATAAAACAGATGAGATGCTAGCTTGATACTCACTCTCCTCAATCAGTAACAGTGTGTTTTCTGCTGCTTCTTGATAAATTTTCTCATACTCATAAGTATTAATCATGGTTCGTGGGAGAATTAATTGATCAATAGATGGATACCTTGAAACAATTAAACTTGAAAGCGAGTCAATAGTAAGTATTTTTATTCGAGAGGGATGGTTAAGTAAATCCCACTCTTTCAGATTTGATTGTTCTAAAACTTTCTTGGCGAGATCGAAGGTTTTGAGCTTATGTAGCTCCTCAGGTGGTGGCAACTTTGCTCGATTAAGTGAGCTAATTATTCGATGCTTTAATTCCTCTACCGCTCTGTTGGTAAATGTCATAACTAAAATATTTTCGGGTACATCTGCAGAGCCGAGTAATTTTAAATAACGCTGCGTTATAAGTTCAGTTTTTCCAGAGCCAGCCGGAGCCTGAACAATGAAAGAATCACTTATATTTAGTGCTTGATCTCTTTGCTTCTGATCATTCACATTGACTCTGGCGCGCTAACCCCTAAAATAGATAGTCCATTAAAGAGGACTTGTTTCGTTGCGTGGATTACTGTCAACCTTGCTTGCGTAAGACCTTGATCATCCAATATAAAAGGACAGGCATTATAGTAACTGTGAAATTGAGATGCCAATTCACGTAAATAGTAAGCAAGCTGGTGAGGTTCGTACTGAACTGCAGAGGACTCTATAACGCCTTTATAACGACTCAACTCTCTTAGAATTGTTTTTTCACTTTCTTCTGTTAATAACCCTAAATCAGCATCTTTATAATTAAACACTACGCCCTTTTCTCGTGCTTGCTTGAAAACAGAGTTAATACGAGCATGGGCATATTGAATATAGAAAACTGGATTCTCATTTGTCTTTGATTTTGCTAGGTCTAGATCAAAATCCATATGCTGCTCTGACTTTCTAAGGATATAAAAAAAACGTGCAGCATCATTTCCTACCTCATTTCTTAAATCCTCTAGGGTCACAAAAGAGCCACTTCTAGTTGACATTTGTACTTTTTTCCCACCTCTATAAAGGTTGGCAAATTGAACCAAAAGAATTTCTAATTTTTCAGGGTCATGATTAAATGCAGCTATAGAGGCCTTAACTCTCGCAATATAACCATGATGATCTGCCCCCCAAACATTGATTACTTTATCATAGCCTCGCTCAAATTTTTCAAGGTGATAGGCAATATCTGAAGCAAAGTAAGTATGATTTCCATTATCACGGACTACAACACGATCTTTTTCATCTCCATAATCTGTTGTTTTAAACCACAAAGCGCCATCCTTCTTATAAATGTGCTTACTGTCTTCAAGTCGTTTAATGCTAGCCTCAGAAAGTCCATTATCAATCAAAGATTGCTCGGAAAACCATTTTTCAAATACCACTCCAAACTCAGCTAGATCTTTTTTGATACCGCTAAGAATACTTTCAATACCGACTGCAAAAATAGATTTAAAACCTTCACCTAATAACTCTTTTGATCTTGAAATTAACTCATCAATATGAGACTCTTTATTGCCTCCATCAAGCCCATCTTTACAGATGCCCTCAAAAACTAATGCCGAATCTTTGTGAAAAGCATTACTATGTGTTTCCATAATATTACTGGCAATATCATTAATATACTTTCCTTGATAGCCATTATCAGGAAACCTTATTGTTTCTCCACAGAGCGTTAAATATCGCAAGAAAATACTTACAGATAAGATGTCCATCTGCCTTCCTGCATCGTTTACATAGTACTCATTATCAACTTTATAGCCAATAGATCTTAGTAGGTTAGAAACAGTTGCCCCATAAGCGGCTCCTCTTCCGTGACCAACATGGAGGGGTCCTGTTGGGTTCGCTGAAACGTACTCCAAAAGAATACTTTTGCCTGCCCCAATATTAGAGATTCCATACCCATCTCCGCCTTGAATAATTTCATTAACAACCGCGACACTTGACTTATCTGACAAAAAGAAATTAATAAACCCAGGGCCAGCAATTTCTGTTTTTTCAATAAAATCAGCGCCGTCTAATTGCTCGACAATAGCTTGGGCTAGTTTAAGTGGGCTGGTTTTAGCCTGCTTTGCCAACATTAAGGCTATATTTGTCGCATAGTCACCATGACTTTTATCTTTGGTATGGTCTAGCCGAACTTTTGAAGGCATCTCACTAAGCAACCCTTGATCAATTAAATCATGGATGCATTTAGTCAGAAGATTTTGCAGTTGCTCTTTCATATAATTAACTCGTTATTACTTTTTTGATTTTATAACCTATTTTAATTTAACACATCAACAAACTCATACTCAAATTCTATACTTAAGATTTAGTGAGCCTCTTGCCAGTTTAAGCCAATTCCTACATCAACCTCTAAAGGAATACTTAACTTCAAAGTATCTGACATCATAGACCTTACAACTTCACCATACTCTTGAGCTTTATCAGATTGAAGTTCAAATACAAGCTCATCATGAACTTGCATAATCATCTTAACTCCATTATGTTCTCTATCAATCCAAGACTGAATATCAAGCATAGCTTTTTTTATGATGTCTGCTGATGAGCCTTGCATAGGGGCATTAATCGCAGTCCTTAATGCGTGTTGTTGTAACATTTTATTTTTTGAATTGACTTGAGGCAAGTACAACCTCCTACCTAGAATTGTTTCTACAAATCCCTGTTCTATAGCTCTTTCTTTAGTTTCGTCCATAAATCTTAAGACGCCAGGGTAGTTCTCAAAATAACCATCAATATATTGCTTGGCTTCCGTTCTAGAGACGTCTATTTGTTTTGCCAAACCAAACGCACTCATTCCATAAATTAAACCAAAGTTTATTGCCTTAGCCTTTCGGCGTTGATCTTTAGTAACATTTGAAAGCTCGGTATCAAAAACTTGAGAAGCGGTTGCGCTATGAACATCAATATTATTATTAAAAGCCTCAATTAAGTTTTTATCCTGTGAAATATGTGCCATGATTCTGAGCTCAATTTGAGAATAGTCCGCTGCAAGTATTACATTATTTTTATTTGCAATAAATGCTGATCTAATTTGGGCACCTCGCTCCGTTCTAATTGGAATATTTTGAAAATTAGGTTTCGAAGAAGAAAGCCTTCCTGTTGCAGTCACTGCTTGGTGGTAAGAAGTATGAAGTCGACCAGTCTTTCTATTAATTTGTTTAGGCAAAGCCTCTAAATAAGTAGAATTTAATTTTGTTAAAGTTCGATAAGACATTATCAAGTCAACTAATGGGTGGTCGAGCAACTTTAGAGCCTCTTCATTTGTTGAAGGCTGACCCTTTGCTGTTTTCTTTTTTGGTTCTAAGCCAAAACCCTCTTCACTAAATAAAATTTGCTGAATTTGCTTCGGTGACTCAAGATTAAACTCATCACCTGCAACCTTAAATGCTTCAGCCTGAATTTTCAACATTTCAGCTTTAACCTCAATCTGCTGGTTAAAGAGTGATTTTTCGTCTACAAAAGCACCATTTCTCTCTAATTTCAACATAATTTTTATTAATGGAATCTCTACGCTTTTATAAAGGAGCATCAATTTAGGATAGTCTTGAAGCTTTGAGTCTAAAATAATATTCAGTTCATTAGTTACAATAACATCTTCGCACGCATAAGGCATTGCTTCATCGATGTTAACCTGATTAAAGGTTAGTTGCTTTTTTCCACTACCGGCCACATCTGCATAATGAATTGTTTTGTACCCTAAATAGTGCAATGCTAAATCATCCATATTATGTCGGCTTGCTACTGAGTTTAAACAATAAGATTTCAACATGGTGTCATCAATAATGCCATTTAAACTAATATCAATATTAGCAAGAACATGAGCATCATATTTTAAGTTTTGTCCAACTTTACCAATAGTGTCATTCTCAAGTAAGGGCTTTAAAGATGACATTACCTTATGCCTCACTAACTGAACTGGCGCATCTAAGTAGTCATGAGCAACTGGCACATAATAACTATCTTTCTCAACAAGAAAAACAAGACCAACAATCTCAGCTTCCATATAGTCAAGACTATTAGTCTCCAAATCAAACACAAAAGATTTACTATTCGTCAGCTTAGTAAGCAATCCAGAAAAATCTTCTTCTGTGAGTATTAAATTTTGAGAGTACCCTTCAAGAGAAATAGTAGAAACAGGACTTGGAGTTTCATCACTCTCATGCTCCTCAACCTCAGCAACTTTAGAACCTTCCTTTTCACCTAATTGCTTAAGCCACATAGAAAAACCATATTCTCTAAAAAGCTTTAATAACTCCTCTTTGTTTTCACCAGGCTCTTCCAATAAAATATTTAACGGTAGCTGAACGTCAAACTTAAGCTGCACTAATCTATAAGAAAGATCCAGTATTTCAAAAGATTCCCTTAATTTTTCACCAACCTTCCCACCTATTTTTTCTGCATTGGCCTTAACGCCTTCGATGTCTCCATAAAGCTCAAGCCACTTTGAAGCGGTTTTCGGACCAACACTAGGCACTCCAGGTATATTGTCAGCTGAGTCGCCACTTAACGCTAATAAATCTAATATTTGGTGGGGATTAACACCCATCTTCTCTTTAACCTCGTCTTCGCCATAGAGCTTACCCTTCATATCAAGTTGCTTAATATTGCCACCGACTAATTGGAAAAGGTCTTTGTCACCACTCGCAATAATTGTTTCAATGCCTTCTTCACGAGCAAGCTTAGCTAGTGTTGCAATAACATCGTCGGCTTCAACTCCTTTTTCACATAAAAAATGAAAGCCCATTGCTCTAACTATTTTATAAAGGGGTTCAATCTGAATAACTAAATCATCCTCAGCAGGACTCCTATTTGCTTTGTAGTCAGGATACATCTCATGACGAAAATTCGAGCCTTTTGCATCAAAAATCATAATAATCTTTGCGCCCTGATACTTTCTTTGCAAATGTTTTATCGCATTTACAACGCCAAACATAGCTCCAGTAGGAAAACCACTTTCATTTGTCAAATTTTGAGATAGCGTTGAGAAATATGAGCGGAATAAAAACGCTGATCCGTCTACTAAAATAAGTTGCTGATTCATTCTCAAATTTTACCTCTAAACCAAGTTTTTTTATTGGAAACTATTTGAGGAATTAATACTTTCAGACTTTATATTTTGAGCTTTCGCATGAATTGTTAGATAAAATATAACAATGTCAGATGCCCTCATAACTCTAAACAATATTAGCCTTAGCCATAATGGGAAAAATATCCTTGATGATGTCAGTTTTAAACTTCATCCAGGTGAATTTATTACTTTAATTGGCCCTAATGGTGCTGGAAAAAGCTCATTAATTAAGATTCTATTAGGTGTTATTAAGCAGGATGCTGGAGAAATTATTCATAGTGATAACTTAAAACTTGGGTATACACCTCAATCATTTACTGCAAATCCATATATTCCTATATCTGTTATAGATTTTTTGACTTTAAATCAAAAATTCGATCAAAAGTTTACAAGTCAAACTTGTGAGCTTACTGGTATTGAAGATTTACTTGAAATGCCACTCAAAAATCTTTCGGGTGGTGAATTACAAAAAGTTTTATTAACTAGGGCGCTTCTTAATAAACCCAATGTATTGATTTTGGATGAGCCAGCACAAAACCTTGATGTTGATGGTCAAATGCAGCTCTATAAATTAATTCAGGATATTCATCAAAAACAAAACTGTGCTGTACTAATGGTTTCTCATGATCTTCACAGAGTCATGAAGGAGTCAACTCAAGTTCTATGCCTTTATCACCATATCTGCTGTGAAGGGCTCCCTGAATCTATATTAAAAGATGCTCAATTCAATGATTTATTTGCTGATCAAATCCATGATTTAATGGCTACTTATGAGCATCATCATAACCATCAGCACGAACATTAAAGGAGTCCAAATGGGCTCTAAATGATATAATTAACTTTTTTTTATTAATAAGAATATGAAAGATATTATTGAAGCCGCATTTGAAGATCGCGCGCACATTACTCCTGACTCTGCAAGCAAAGAACTTAAAGAAGCTGTTGATGAAGCTATCCATCTCCTCGACTCAGGAAAAGCTAGAGTGGCAGAACAAAGAGGTATCGGTGACTGGCAGGTTAATGAATGGTTAAAGAAGGCGGTATTGCTTTCATTTAGGCTTGCAGAAAACGTACCCTTGCAATCTGGCTTTACGCAGTACTATGACAAAGTTCCGTCCAAGTATGCAAACACCACAGCTGAAGAGTTTCAAGCGTCAGGTGTTAGAGTAGTTCCTCCAGCAACTGCTAGAAGAGGATCTTATATTGCCTCAAATACGGTTTTAATGCCATCTTATGTTAATATTGGGGCATATGTTGATTCTGGAACAATGGTTGATACATGGGCTACTGTAGGGTCTTGTGCTCAAATTGGCAAAAATGTTCACCTTTCAGGTGGCGTAGGTATTGGTGGAGTTCTTGAGCCTTTACAAGCAAGTCCAACAATAATAGAGGATAACTGCTTTATTGGAGCTAGATCAGAAGTAGTTGAAGGCGTTATCGTTGAAGAAGACGCTGTTATATCAATGGGCGTTTATATTGGTCAATCAACAAAAATCTTCAATAGGATGACAGGTGAAGTTACCTATGGTCGAATACCGGCAGGCTCAGTTGTAGTTTCTGGCAACCTTCCTTCAGCAGATGGAAGTTATTCACTTTATTGTGCCGTGATCGTTAAACAAGTTGATGCCAAAACAAGATCTAAAGTTGGAATTAATGAACTTCTTCGAGGAATTTAACTCAATCTATTTCAAAAAATAAAAAACCCGCCATTAGGCGGGTTTTTTATTGAGTCAATATGTATTACTTAGTAAAGATTTTATATAGCAAACCAACGGCAATTAGACCAACCAAGTTTGCTGCTCCAAGTCCAACAATAATATCAGTAAGTCTAGCGATAATATCGCCAGGTAAGAATGCAGCCTGGCTTCCAAAAATTATTTGAACAACAACTGCAAGCGCAATAATACTTACGCCTACTTCAGTTAATTTTTTTACCCATCCAATTACATTATCTAACATATTTTCTCTCCATTTGTTTTAAGACAACCAGAATCTCTCTGGCTGATTAATAAACTTTTTATAGTATCAAAATGACTGTGTCAAGTTTTACAGATATATAGTTACTTAAATTAGCTAACTTAATCATGGGGAATTATAGTGTTTATTCATATTTCGTTCAGCTAATAAAAAACCCGCCTAATGGCGGGTTTTTTATTGAGTTAATATGTATTACTTAGAAAAGATCGTATACAACAATCCTGCCGTAATTAAACCAACTAAGCCAGCACCACCTAGAGCACCGATCATATCCGTAAGCCTAGCGACTACATCACCAGGTAGGAATGAAACACTTGAACCAAATATTACTTGAACGACAACTGCAAGTGCTACAAGACCAACACCAGCTTCAGTTAATTTTTTTATCCAACCAGTTACATTACTTAACATATTTTCTCTCCATTTGTTTTTAAGATAATCAACATTTTTGCTGATTGATGGACTTTTTATAGTAACAAAAACAGGGTGTCAAGTTTTATTGATGAAAAAAAGCGAAAAAATAGGCCAAAATGACGTAAAAATAGTCAATTGTTGCAAAAAAACAACAGAACTTAAGCCTAGATGATTACCGAAAGAAAAATCCCCAAAAATACAGCCATACCAATGAAATTATTGCTAAGAAACGCCTTAAAATATTCTTCTTTTTGGCGTTTTTTTAGTAAAAATTGATGGTAAATCATAAAAAATAAAATAATAACCAAAGAAAAGTCATAAATTAGCCCTAAATCGAAAGTATTGCCAATTAATACAAACACAACAATTAGTAAAATTTGCAATAAAGTGATAATAATTTGATCGTATTTTGCAAACAGAATTGCCGTTGATTTTACTCCAACCTTTAAATCCTCATCTCGATCTGCCATCGCATAAAAAGTGTCATAAATCAAAGTCCAAACTAGAGTTGCAATAAAAACTAGCCAAGCTGTTAAGGGTATCACACCAGTTTGAGCACTAAAAGCCATAGGCACGCTCATTCCAAATGCAGCGCCTAGAACTAGTTGGGGTAAATTAGTCCAGCGCTTTGTAAATGGATATAAAGTTGCTAGCATAAGGGCAATTAAAGACAGTTTAATAGTTAAGATATTAGTTTGCAGAACTAAGCCTAATGCAATCAGTAATAATAGACCAAATAATACTAATGCGGAATTGGACGAAATTTCTCCAGTAGCAAGAGGTCTTCCCTGAGTTCTTATTATGTGCTTATCAATTTTTCGATCTGCAAAATCATTAATAACACACCCAGCAGATCTCATTATAAAAACTCCCAAAGTAAAAATGACCAATATATCTAAATCAGGCCATCCATCTGCACTTAGAAATAGAGCCCAATAGGTTGGCCATAGAAGTAATAATGACCCAATAGGCTTATCAAGCCTCATTAAGCGAATATATGCATTCATAGTTTATTTAAAAATTCTTCAAGATCATTTGGCAATGGGGCTGTTACCTTTTGAATTTCATTAGTAATCGGGTTTGTAAAAACGATTGATTTAGCGTGCAAAAAAAGTCGATTCAACCCCTTCTTTTCCATTAACTGATCGAAACTATGATCACCATACTTATCATCTTGGGCTACTGGATGACCAGCATGCTTTGCGTGAACCCTAATTTGATGCGTCCTTCCAGTTTCTATAGCCACTTCAACCAATGAAGCACTTTCATCATCCATAAGAAAATTTTTGATCGGGTGGAAATGACTTACTGAGTCTTTTCCTTTTGCATCAATAACACTGTTTCTTGAATTTTGATAAATTGGCGCGTCAATAGTATGTTTTTTCTTGCTCCAGCTATTTTTAACAAGTGCAATATAGCGCTTTTCCAGTTGATGATGAAATAACTGCTCATGAAATGATTTTAAGACCGATCGTTTTTTTGCAAGAATCAGGCACCCTGATGTTCCCCTATCAAGTCGATGAACAAGTTCAATAGGTTCTTTATATTGGCTTTTAAGTGCCTCAATAATCCCAATAGTGACGCCACTCCCCCCATGAACTGCCATTCCATGGGTCTTATTTAGCACCAATAAGCCTTTATCCTCATAAAGAATTGAAGAATTAAGCAACTTAAGAAGTCCATCAGATGGCTTAATATCCTTTTCAGTAGAGGTTCTAATAGGTGGAATTCGAATAATATCTTCAGACACAAGCTTATAGTCTGCTTTTTTTCTACCTTTATTAACGCGAACTTCGCCTTTTCTGATAATTCGGTAAATGCGAGACTTTGGGACACCTTTAAGCTGCTTAATTAGATAATTATCCAGGCGCTGCCCAATTGAAAACTCATCAACTGTTATATACTTTGGAGCATCATGAATAGTCATAAGATCACGAAAAAAATAACCGATTAAAGTTCTCAGTGGTAACTTTAGCAATCTCAGAAATACTCGTATTACGAATTTCTGCAAGTTTCTCTGCTACATAGTATGTATATGCTGGACTATTAGGTCTGCCTCTATTAGGGACAGGAGTTAAATATGGCGAATCTGTCTCAACTAACAGACGATCGGAAGGTATTTTTTTTGCAACATCACGCAAAGATTGTGCGCTTTTAAACGTCAAAATACCTGAAAAAGAAATATAAAAACCAAGGTCTAATGCTGCTTTGGCAGTTTCCCAATCTTCAGAAAAGCAATGCATAACAGCTGATTCAGCCTTCTCTTCAGAGAGAATTTTGATAGTATCAGATTTAGCTTCTCTGGTATGGATAATAAGGGGTTTACCCGAAATATTGGATGCCTTAATATGTCGACGAAAGCGATCTCTTTGCCAATCAGCTTGATCTTCCTTGACATGAAAATAATCTAAACCCGTTTCACCAATTGCGATGATTCTATCGCTTTGTGCATAGACTAATAATTCTTCAGTGGTCGGATCCTTACAATTGGTTTCTGTAGGGTGAACGCCGACTGATGAATAAATATTAGAATGAGCTAACGCGAGATCGTGTACTTGATCAAAATGCTCCAAATCAATACAGACGCATAGAAATTTAGTTACAGAGAGCTCACTGGCATGCTTGAGCATTGACTCAATACTTCCTCCAAAAGCATCTAAATCCACGCGGTCTATATGGCAATGAGAATCTATTATTTCCATAGTCAAAAAATTATAGCTGAATTTCTAAAAGTGAACGATTATCTGACACAAATGGTACTTTTAAAGTATGTATTTTTAACTTCATTTTTTCAACATTTTCTTCATCGATATTATCGCCTTTCATCATTAAGTAACGCCCATCAGTTGATATTAAATGTTGTGTTTTTTTAATAGTACTAACTGAATCTGAAAAGGCGCGAGAAGTTATTTGAGGAAAAGAGTCATGATAACTAAATGACTCGACCCTGCTATTAACTACTGTTAAATTATTCAAAGATAGTTCCGTTTTTACCGTTTGCATAAATCGACATTTTTTACCAACACTATCAATTACAAACACACTAGTTTCTGGCCTCATAATTGCAATAATAATACCGGGTAATCCAGCTCCAGAGCCAATATCTAATAATAATCCTGGCTTTATAAAATTTAATATTGATAGGCTATCCAAGAAGTGTTTTTTAATTGACTCTATAGGGTCGCGTATTGCACTTAAATTGTATACTTTATTCCATTTAATAATAAGTGCGTGGTACTTAAGTAGTTGTTGCACTTGAAACTCTGAAAGACTTATACTCATCAACTCTGCGCCTTCACAAAGTAATCTCTCGTTTTCACTCACGACAGCGCTTTGTAAGTTTTCAAAAAAACCAATAATATAGAAATTGATGCTGGAGTGACGCCTTGGATTCTACTAGCTTGGCCAATTGTTTCAGGCTTGAATTCATCCAACTTTTGCCTAACCTCATTTGATAGAGCTTTAATCTCACTGTAATCGATATCTGATGAAAGCTTAGTGTTTTCATTTTTTCGATATTTTTCAATTTCATCTAACTGTCGCTTTATATATCCCTCATATTTAATTTGATTTTCAACTTGCTCGATAATCATTCTATCTTCCAAGAATGGTTTCGCTTTTTCAATTTTACTCAGCAACTTGTAATCAATATTTGGTCTTTTTAATAAGGCCTCTAAGCTGTATTCATGACTAAGATTTATCCCCAAAACTTCTTCGGCTTGGACATCTCCTGACTGGATCCAAAAAGACTTTAAACGTTTTTTTTCATTCGCTACTTGTTCGTATTTTCCATTGAAAGAAAGCCAACGAAGATCATCGACAAGTCCCATTTCTCTAGCCTGTGGTGTGAGTCTTTCATCAGCATTATCTTCTCGAAGTAAAAGTCGGTATTCTGCCCTAGAGGTAAACATTCGATATGGCTCTGTTGCTCCTTTGGTAGTCAAATCATCAACCATAACGCCGATATAAGACTCATCGCGTTTAGGTGTCCAGGGATCTTTCTCTTGAACCTGTAAAGCGGCATTAATTCCAGCTAGCAAACCTTGCGCAGCAGCCTCTTCATAACCTGTAGTGCCATTAATTTGTCCTGCAAAAAACAGGCCTGATATTTTCTTAACTTCGAGTGTTTGTTTCAATCCTCTAGGATCAAAAAAATCATATTCAATAGCGTAGCCTGGCCGAATAATTTTTGCATCTTCAAAGCCTTTAATTGAGTTTACAAAATCCTCCTGAACTTCGTATGCCAGTGAAGTAGAGATGCCATTTGGATATACCTCATGAGTTGTTAAGCCTTCTGGCTCAACAAATATTTGATGCGAATCTCTTTCTGCAAATCTCACAACCTTATCCTCAATAGAAGGGCAATACCTAGGGCCGACACCTTCAATCTTTCCACTATAGAGTGGTGAGTCTTTTAGGCCATTAGTAATATATTCATGAGTTTTGGCGTTCGTATGCGTAATAAAACATGGAATTTGTTGAGGATGATCTGCTGACTTCCCCATAAATGAAAAGCTTGGTAGTGGAGTGTCACCCTCTTGTTTTTGTAATACATTAAAGTTAATTGTTCTTCCATCAAGACGAGGAGGGGTTCCTGTTTTTAGCCTTCCTACTCCTAAATCATATGATCGCAACCTCTCAGACAAAACGTTAGCAGGTGCATCTCCAGCCCTTCCTCCTTGATAGTGTTGCTTACCAATATGAATAATGCCGCCTAAAAAAGTGCCTGAAGTTAAGATCACTTTATCTGCAAAAAATTCCAAGCCCATTTGCGTTATAACGCCCTTAACTCTATTATTTTCAATAATTAAATCGTCAACTGGCTGCTGAAATAAACTTAGATACTCCTGATTTTCAATTTTTCTTCTTATGGCTGCTTTATACAATATTCTGTCTGCTTGGGCTCTGGTAGCTCTAACAGCTGGACCTTTAGATGCGTTGAGTGTTCTAAACTGAATACCAGATAAGTCAATAGCTTTGGCCATTATGCCACCCATCGCATCAATCTCTTTGACAAGATGACCCTTACCAATCCCACCAATCGCCGGATTACAACTCATCTGGCCTAGCGTCTCAACATTATGAGTTATTAGCAATGTATCGATACCCATTCTAGCTGACGCCAGGGCTGCCTCTGTTCCGGCATGCCCGCCGCCAACAACAATTACAGGATAATATTTACTTTTATTCATTCTTTTTGTTTTTCAATACAAAAGGCCCGAAATAATTCGGGCCTTTCATTATACGCTTTAAGCTTTAGACTAAATTCTTAAGTCTAAATCTGATAAAAAATCAAAGATTAATACTTATAGCCAGCTTCGAATAATGTGTCTTGAGAAGAGGGCTGAGATCCAGCAACATAATCCCCAGTAGATGACTCTGAATTAGCTTGGCATCTTGCCATTAAGGCCTTTTGGCCTGCTTCAATGTCATTGCCTTTCCAAGCCTGTAGGCACGATTGCTGCAAAGCTCTTCCATAAGAAAATGTCAAGCTTGTAGCGCTTTTATGTTCAATACTATTCATAGTATTAAGATAAACAGAAGCATCTTCTTCCGTTAACCCGCCTGAAAGAAACATAATTCCAGGAACTGCTGCTGGCACGCAACGATTCATTGTGCGAACTGTCATCTTAGCGACTTCTTCTGAGTCAGCTTTATTAGAATTATCAGCACCAGAAACAGTCATTGAAGGCTTTAACAATGTTCCTTCTAAGAAAACGTTATTTTCTGAGCAAGCTTTGTAAACTTCAACTAAGACCTTCTCTTGCACTTCTGCGGTCTTCTCAATAGTATGATCACCGTCCATTAAAATTTCAGGCTCAATAATAGGAACAAGTCCTGACTCTTGACAAATTTTTGCATATCTTGCAAGGCCCCAAGCATTCTCTCTAATTGCAAGATCTGTAGGGCATCCATCAGCAGTAATTTGAAGCACGGCACGCCATTTTGCAAAACGTGCTCCTTGTTTATAATACTCAGCAGTTCTTTCAGCAAGACCTTCTAGACCTTTACACCATGTCTCTACTTCATGCCCGCCAGCTAATGGGCTCAAGCCTTTGTCTACCTTAATACCAGGAATTATTCCCAGCTTATTAATTTTTGAAACCATCGTTTCACCATCAAGGTGGTTTTGATAAAGCGTTTCTTCAAAGAGGATGACTCCGCTAATATATTCACCAATACCTTCTGCAGTAAAGAGCATTCCACGATAGGCTTGGCGATTTTCTTCTGTGTTGTCTACATTAATCCCAGCAAGACGCTTCCCTATGGTTGGAGTAGACTCATCTACTGCAAGTAATCCTTTACCTCTAGCAGCCAATTGATTGGCAGTTTGTCTTAATTCTTCTTGATTATTTATCATAATTTTCACCCTTGTATTTTACTTTTAATAATTTCCATCGCCAACACGCAAAATTTTCATCAGGTTTGTGCCGCCTGACTTATCTTTATGCATCCCCTTTGTTAAAATAACAATATCACCTTTTTCAACTTGGGACTTATCCTCAAGATTTTCTATAACATGACTATTAACATCATTCCAGTCATCAGCACTTGTTTTATCTATATAACAAGGATAGACGCCTCTATAAATAGTAACTTTCTTTAAAGTTTTGTAATTATCAGACATTGCAAAAATTGCAATATTTGAACTAATTCTTGACATCCAGAGCGCTGTTTTTCCAGTTTGAGTTAAAGTTGCTACAACCTTTGCACCCAAATGGTTTGCAGCGTACATAGAGCTCATAGCGATTGTCTCATCAATACCTTCAAAATGCTCATGAAGTCTATGATGAGATACTTTTGCTGTTGGACTTTTTTCTGTTTCCAAGCAAACATCACTCATTGTTTTTACTGCTTCTACAGGGTGCTTTCCTACTGCAGTTTCTGCAGAAAGCATAACTGCATCAGTACCATCTAAAACTGCGTTTGCAACGTCAAAAACCTCAGCTCTAGTTGGAATAGGACTAGTAATCATCGACTCCAACATTTGAGTTGCGGTTATAACAAATCTATCATTGGCTCTGGCTAATAAGATTAAACGTTTTTGCTGTGCTGGCAACTGAGGATCACCAATTTCAACACCTAAATCTCCACGTGCAACCATAATTCCTGCGGATTCTTGAATAATTTCATTAATCACATCCTCTTGTAGTGCTTCAGCTCGCTCAATTTTTGCTATAACACTTGCGCTAGAGCCAGCTTCCTTAAGGAGTCTCTTAGTCTCACGAATATCGTCTGCATGAATAGGAAAAGAAATAGCAACATAATCCGCATCTGCCTTAGCTGCAGTCAAAATATCTCGCTTATCTTTTTCTGTTAAAGCGCTTGCACTTAAACCACCGCCACGTAAATTTATTCCTTTATTGTTAGATAGAATTCCGGCTTGTAGGACTTCAGTTAAAATTTTTGGTCCCACTATCTGTAGTACTTTAAGAATAATTTTTCCATCATCTAGCAGCAAGGTGTTTCCAACTTTTAAGTCATTTGGAAGCTCTTTATAAGCTATACCAACACATGTCTGACTTCCTTCAGATTTTGGAAGCTCAGCATCAAGAGTAAATTGATCACCCTTATTAAGCTCTATCTTGTCATTTACAAACGAAGAAATTCGAATTTTTGGACCCTGAAGGTCCATCAAAATTCCAATAAACATATCATTTTCTTTTTCGTATTTCCTGACTTGAGCAATTCGCTCTAGGTGCTCTTTTTCATTATTATGCGAAAAATTAATTCGAACGACGTTTACCCCAGCATCTAAAATTCCTTTTAAAACCTCAGGATCATCAGTTGACGGTCCGAGAGTGGCTACAATTTTTGTTCTTCTATTGATTATTTTGCTCCTGCATTCTTTTCTCTAATACTTCAACAACTGGAAGTTTTTTGCCCTCTAAAAACTCTAAAAATGCGCCTCCGCCTGTTGAAATATAGGATATTTTATCTTCGATATTAAATTTACTAACAGCGGCCAAGGTATCACCGCCACCAGCAATTGAAAAAGCATCTGACTCTGCAATCGCATGTGCTATTTTCTCAGTACCATTTGCAAACTGATCAAATTCAAATACACCTACAGGTCCATTCCAAACAATTGTTCCAGCATTTTTCATAATTTCACATAACTCAGCAGTGGAATTAGGACCAATATCAAAAATCATATCATCAGAAGCAATGCCGCTTGAATTTTTAGTTTCTGCGACTGAAAATTCAGAGAATTCTTTTCCACAAATTACATCACCAGGGATTGGAATTTCACAATGCTGCATTAATGCTTGGGCTGTAGGAATGAGGTCATGCTCACACAAAGACTGACCAACACTATGACCTTGAGCTGCAATAAATGTATTCGCAATACCGCCACCAACCACTAACTGATCAACAATCTTAGAAAGCGCGTCTAGTACCGTTAATTTAGTTGACACTTTTGATCCTCCAACAATTGCAACCATTGGTCTTTTTGGGTTTTCAAGCGCTTTCCCAAGGGCTTCAAGCTCACCTACGAGTAGAGGTCCGGCGCAAGCAATCGGCGCAAACTCAGCAACACCATAGGTTGAAGCGTGTGCTCTATGTGCAGTCCCAAAAGCATCTTGAACACAAACGTCGCACAAAGATGCCATTTGTCTTGACAAGGACTCATCATTTTCTTTTTCACCTTCATTAAATCTGACATTTTCACAAAGGATAACTTCACCGAAATTCATCTCAACACCATCAAGCCAGTTTGACTCAAGAGTTACTGGCTGCCCTAGTAAAACAGAGAGATGCTTAGCTACTGGCTTAAGTGAATATTTTTCATCAAACTCTCCAGCATTTGGTCTTCCAAGGTGTGACATTATCATAACCTTAGCGCCAGCTTTAAGCGCATGAATAATAGTTGGCAATGAGGCTAAAATTCGCTTATCACTTGTTACCTCGCCATTCTTTATTGGGACATTTAAATCTTGCCTAATTAAAACTCTCTTTCCACTTAAATCAAGATCAGTCATCTTAAGTAAATTCATTAAATACCCCAAATCAAATTTAAACTATTGTGAAATGTGTCCAGCTAAACGCAACAAGTTGCAAGTATAACTATACTCATTATCATACCAAGAGACTATTTTAACAAATGTAGAGTCCATTGACATGCCTGCCTCTGCATCAAAGATTGAAGCGTAAGTACTGCCAACAAAATCTGTCGAAACAACTTTTTCATCTGTATAGCCTAAAACGCCTTTCATTGAGCCCTCAGAAGCCACCTTCATTGCAGCGCAAATTGCTTCATAATCAGACTCATTATTCAACTCAGCAGTTAAATCCACAACTGAAACATCGGAAGTAGGCACTCTAAAAGCCATCCCAGTCAACTTACCGTTAAGTTCCGGTAGTACCTTACCAACCGCTTTAGCAGCGCCCGTTGATGAAGGAATGATATTCTCTAATATACCTCGACCACCTCGCCAGTCTTTCATAGAAGGGCTATCAACAGCTTTTTGAGTGGCAGTTGCAGCGTGGACCGTAGTCATCAAACCGCGCTTAATACCCCATGCATCATTAAGTACCTTGGCAATTGGAGCCAAGCAATTTGTAGTGCATGATGCAGCTGATATTATGGACTGACCATCATATAATTCATGGTTAACGCCATACACAAACATTGGCGTAGCGTCTTTAGAAGGGGCTGACTGTATTACTTTTTTAGCGCCTGCATCAATATGTGCCTGACAACCCTCTTCCGTTAAGAAAAAACCAGTACAGTCAATAACTAAGTCTACTCCAATATCACCCCACTTTAAATCTGCAGGATTTCGCTCGGCAGTTAATCGAATTTTTTTTCCATCAATGACAAAATTATTTCCCTCTACTTCGACATCTTTACCAAACCTTCCATGCACTGAATCATATTTCAGCATATAAGATAGATAATCATTATCAAGTAGGTCGTTAATTCCGACTACTTCTAAATTATCAAAGTCCTTATCAATTGCACGAAAAACCATTCGACCAATTCGACCAAAACCATTAATTCCAACTTTTATTGTCATATCAAACTCCTATAAAAAAAATTAACTTAAAACTCTATCAACAGTGGAAATTACGTTATCTACAGTAAACCCAAAATGTTTAAATAGCTCTCCAGCAGGCGCTGACTCCCCGTAAGTGGTCATCGAAACTATGCCTCCCTCAAGACCTACATATTTGTACCATGACTCTGCAACGCCAGCTTCTATAGCAACACGCTTAACTCCAGGCGTTAATACTGAATCCTTATATCCTTGATCTTGGTCATCAAACGCATTTGTTGAAGGCATTGACACAACACGAACTTTTTTATCGCTCATCATTGTTGCCGCATCAACTGCCAACGAAACCTCTGAGCCAGTAGCAATTAAAATTATGTCAGCATCTCCACTACAATCTTTAAGTATATATCCGCCTTTCTCAATATTGTTAACCTGATCAATAGTTCGCTCCATTGGAGTTAAGTTTTGTCTGGAGAAAATTAATGCTGTAGGCGCATCACCTCTTAACATAGCAACCTTCCATGATACTGCAGACTCAATGGCATCGCATGCCCGCCAAGTTTGAAAGTTAGGTATAACCCGCATAGTTGCTATCTGCTCGACTGCTTGATGCGTTGGACCATCTTCACCAAGACCAATTGAATCATGTGTATAAACAAAAATTGTTCCAATCTTCATCATTGCAGACATTCGAAGGGCATTTCTCATATATTCCATAAACATAAGAAATGTTGCGCCATAAACTTTAAGGCCGCCATGCAAAACCATTCCATTCATCATTGCCGCCATACCAAATTCACGGACTCCCCAGGAAATATAGTTTCCATTTGCATTTTCAGCATTGACTACAACACTTCCAGACCAATTGGTCAAATTTGAGCCAGTTAAATCGGCAGATCCACCAAATAATTCAGGGACTATAGGGCCCATAGCTTCGATTGTATTTTGTGATGCTTTTCTTGATGCTATATTAGGCATATCTTGCTGTGTTTTGGCAATATAATCATCCATTTTTGAGCCAAAATTATCGGGCAGCTTCCCAGAAATTCGACGTTCAAATTCAGCGGCTTCACTCGGAAAGGCAACGCTGTAAGCTTTAAATCTTTCATTCCACTCATCTTCTGCTTCCGCACCTTCAGTTTTATGATTCCACCCCTCATAAATCTCATCAGGAATCTCGAATGGCCCATAATTCCAACCAAGTTTTTCTCGTGTTTTTGCGACCTCCTCTTCACCCAAAGCTGCGCCATGGACGTTATGAGACCCTGCTAGATTAGGAGAGCCAAAACCAATTACAGTGCGAGTACAAATTAACGAAGGCCTATCATTCATTGCTTTAGCTTCAACTATAGCAGCATTGATTGCCTCAGGATCATGGCCATCAACGTCAGATATAACATGCCAATTGTATGACTTAAACCGGCCAGAAACGCCTTTTTCCATCCAATCACCAATATGTCCATCAATTGAAATATCATTGTCATCCCAGAACGCTATTAATTTCCCCAATCCAAGGGTTCCAGCCATTGCGCAAGATTCATGCGACAATCCCTCCATAAGGCAGCCATCACCCATAAAAGCGTACGTATGATGATCTACAATAGAATGCCCTGGCTTATTAAACTGAGCAGCAAGAGTTCTTTCCGCAATTGCCATGCCAACAGCATTACAAATACCTTGTCCTAATGGGCCTGTTGTTGTTTCTACTCCATCTGCATAACCATATTCTGGATGTCCAGGTGTTTTGGAGTGAAGTTGACGAAAACCCTTAAGATCATCAATACTTAAATCGAAACCAGTCAAATGCAACAAAGAGTAGATAAGCATTGATCCATGGCCATTTGAAAGAACAAATCGATCTCTGTCTGACCAATTTGAATTTGATGGATTAAACTTTAAATGTTTATTCCATAAAACCTCAGCAATATCAGCCATCCCCATTGGTGCACCGGGGTGTCCGGAGTTTGCTTTTTGCACAGCATCCATGCTCAAGGCTCGGATAGCATTTGCTAATTCAATTTGTGTCGCCATTATTTAAACCCCTGAAAATATTGTGAACCATAAATTATACATTTTTTTTGTACTTTTCTATCGTCAAAAAGCCGGCATTAAAGCAATTAGAAGGAATAATATTCAATTGCAATATAGTATCATTATCAAATTATGATTAAAAAATGAAATACTTAACAATCTATAATCCACTTCATTTTTAATGTATTAAAATTATACTTTTGATGAAAAACTCTTGTATTACATTTTGTGTCAAAATGGATGCTACTTCATCAAACCTTGAGCTAATAAACTAATATATAAGGATTTTAATGTTTGAAAACGTAATCTGGCTGGATGATGTTGGCATGTCCGATGTTGAAAAAGTTGGAGGCAAAAATGCTTCTCTAGGTGAAATGATTAGTGGACTTAGCTCTCAAGGCGTTAGAGTTCCTGGAGGCTTTGCAACAACAGCTGAGGCGTTTGAATCCTTTTTACATCATTCAAATTTAAAAATTAAAATTAATAAGCTTCTAGTTTCGCTTGATATAACTAACATTAAAGAACTCACCAAAACTGGCGCATTAATTCGTCAGTGGGTTGAAGAGTCTCCATTTCCCGAAGATCTTCACAAATCTATTGTTGAAAGTTATCAAAAATTAACTGAGAAATATGGCCCTTCTGTAACTTTTGCGGTTCGCTCATCAGCAACTGCAGAAGACTTGCCTGAAGCGTCTTTTGCCGGTCAACAGGAAACTTATCTGAATGTTAGCGGTATCGATGATATTTTAAGCTCTATCAAAAAAGTATTTGCATCACTCTACAACGATAGAGCCATTTCTTATAGAGTTCACCAGGGTTTTGAACATGAAATGGTTTCCCTTTCTGCCGGAGTCCAGCAAATGGTTAGAAGTGACATCGGAGCAAGCGGTGTCATGTTTACTCTTGATACTGAATCTGGATTCGATGATGTTGTATTTATTACCTCTGCTTATGGATTGGGCGAAACTGTCGTTCAGGGCTCTGTAAACCCAGATGAATTTTATGTTCATAAACCAACACTAAAATCAGGAAAGCCAGCCATTTTGTCTAGAAGTCTTGGCTCTAAGTCAATAAAAATGATTTATTCAGATGCAAAATCAAGCTCACCAGTTACAACTACTGAAGTGGGCGCTCAAGAACGCCTAAAATTTAGTTTAAATGATGCTCAAATTGAAGAGCTTGCTGAATATGCAATGAAAATTGAGACGCATTATGGAAGGGCAATGGATATTGAATGGGCTCTTGATGGATCTGATGGAAAAATCTATATTGTTCAAGCAAGACCTGAAACTGTTAAAAGTCGACAAAGTTCTCAGAAAATTGAGCGTTATAAGCTTCTTGAAACCTCTGAAATTCTTATAGAAGGTCGCGCAATTGGTCAGAAAATTGGAACCGGTAAAATCAGAATAATCAACAGCTTATCTGAAATGAACTTGGTTAGTAAGGGTGATGTTCTAGTAACTGATATGACGGACCCAGACTGGGAGCCTGTGATGAAACTAGCTTCTGCAATTATTACAAACCGCGGCGGAAGAACATGTCATGCAGCAATTATCGCAAGGGAACTTGGAGTGCCGGCAATTGTTGGTACAGGCAATGCAACTGAAATACTTAAAGATTCTGAAGTGATTACGGCATCTTGTGCTGAAGGGGATACAGGAAAAGTTTATAAAGGAAGCTTAAAATTTGAGCACACATATTCTGAAGTAAGCAGACTGCCAGAGATTCCTGTAAAAATTATGATGAATGTGGGTAATCCCTCAAGAGCATTTGATTTTTCAAGTATTCCAAATGCGGGAGTAGGTCTTGCTAGACTCGAATTTATTATTAATAATACAATTGGTATTCACCCGAAAGCCTTACTTGAATTTGACAAACTTCCAGAAGATCTCAAAGTTGAAATTCAAAAAAGAACCGCTTGCTATAAATCTCCTATAGATTTTTATATTCAGAAATTAACAGAAGGCATTTCAACAATTGCTGCGAGCTTTTCCAAGTCGCCAGTAATTATTAGAATGTCTGATTTTAAATCTAATGAATATTCAAATTTATTTGCAGGTGAGCTATATGAGCCACATGAAGAAAATCCAATGATTGGCTTTCGGGGTGCATCACGATATATCTCTTCAGATTTTAGAGAGTGCTTTGAACTAGAGTGTCTTGCAATTAAAAATGTTAGAAATGAAATGGGTTTTAAAAATGTTGAAATAATGATTCCTTTCGTTCGAACAACCTCTGAAGCTTCAAAAGTAATTGAACTCTTAAAAGAGAATGGACTGGAGCGAGGAAAAGATGGTTTAAGAATAATCATGATGTGTGAACTTCCATCAAATGCTATTATAGCCGAAGATTTTTTACAATATTTTGATGGCTTCTCTATAGGCTCAAATGATTTAACACAATTAACACTTGGTATGGATAGAGACTCCGGCCTAATAGCCGAAGGATTTGATGAAAGAAATGATGCAGTTAAAAAATTGATTACTATGGCCATTGAGGCATGTCATCGTCAGGGAAAGTATATTGGTATATGCGGTCAAGGACCTTCAGATCATATTGATTTTGCAGAGTGGCTGCTAAAACAAGAGATAACTAGCATCTCACTTAACCCTGATACTGTGGTTGAAACTTGGAATAAACTTGGCAAGCTTTAAAACATCAATATGAGAACTGTATTTTTTATTTCAGATAGAACTGGTATTACAGCTGAAGCACTTGGCAACAGCCTTCTTACACAATTTCCTGAAATAAATTTTAAGAGGGTTAATCTCGCATTTATAGATACACACAAAAAAGCTCAGACAGCTGCCTTATTAATTAAAGAAGCCTCAGAAACTGATGGCGTGCCTGCTTTGATTTTCAGTACCCAAGTATCAGCTGAATATGCGCATCTGCTTGAAAATAGTGGAGGAATTATTTTTGATTTTTTTGAAACCTTTATCTCAAAAATGGAAAATACTCTAGAGACTAAATCATCTCATGAAATGGGACTTTCTCATGGGGTAGGAAATAAAAATACATACTCAGGTCGAATTGATAGTATAAATTTTGCACTCAACAATGATGACGGGTTATCCACAAAAAACTATGAGCATGCCGACATAATTCTTACTGGTGTATCAAGATCAGGTAAGACACCTACATGTCTTTTTTTAGCGCTTCAATATGGAATATATGCTGCTAATTACCCATTAATAGATGAGGACTTAGATTCAGTTAAACTTCCGAGTGTTTTAAAACCATTTAAAAACAAGCTTTACGGGTTAAGCATCAATCCGATTCGACTTCAGAACATAAGAGATGAGAGGAGATCTAACAGTGGCTATGCCTCTATTGAACAGTGTCAAAGGGAAGTTAGAAGAGCAGAAGATATGTATGTTCAAAATGCTGTGCCTTTTATAGACACAAGTCACATCTCGATTGAAGAAATCGCGGGCCGGATACTACAAAAAAGTAAGCTGGAAAGGCGCTATTAAGCGCCTTAAAGTGAGCCATAAAAGCTCACTTCATATAATCTACTAAGAAGCTTTTAAGATGTCTACAGCTACAATTTTGTATTCTGGACACTTAGTTTCTTCATCAGTAACGGCGCTCGTTACTTCATTAATTAATACTTCAGGAAAATGAAAAGTGGTTCTTATAACGCCTTTTTTGACCCGATCTGTAACCTCAACGTCAAGAGTGATTTCACCTCGATCAGACTTCAAAGTTGCACGATCACCAGTTGCAAGATCTTTCGCTCTTGCATCTTTTGGGTTTAGCATAATCACATCTTTTGTCAAGATTTCTACGTTAGATGTTCGCCTAGTCATGGTTGCACAATTGTAGTGTTGAAGTTCACGGCTGGTAGTGAGAATAAATGGATATTCGTTCTTATGCTTAGTAAGCTCTTCACTTTCTTTCCAATCATGATAATGAAATTTACCCTTACCACGCTTAAATTCACCAATGTGTAGTATTTGAGTATCTTCGCCTTTTTTATTAACAGGCCACTGTAAGCCCATTGGACTTGCACCCAAACCTTCCCAGGTTACACCTTCAAAAAATGAAACTACACTGGCTATTTCTTTTAAAACAAGCTCAGCACTGAAATCAGGCTGATCAAGGCCCAACTTACGCATCATTTCTACAATTATTTGGCCATCTGTTTTTGTTCCTGGAAGAGGCTTAACTGCTGCATTAACCTGCTGAATTCGTCTCTCGGTATTTGTAAAAGTGCCACTTTTTTCAAGAAAAGTTGTGCCAGGTAAAACCACGTCAGCCATTTTGGCAGTTTCACTCATAAAGATTTCTTGAACAACTAACAAGTCAAGACTTTGCATAGCTTTAACCACGTGATGGGTATTTGGATCGGTCTGAACAACATCTTCAGCAAAAATCCATAAAGCTTTAAGGGAGCCATCTATTGCGCCATCAAACATCTCAGGAATCTTTCTGCCTTCCGTTGTTGGAGAAGGGAGGCCGAGCTTATCTTCATAAAAATCTTGGACTTCTTTTTGATCCATCCATAAGTATCCTGGTCCATGATGTGGCTGACACCCCATATCAGCTGCACCTTGAACATTATTTTGACCACGAAGTGGATTAACGCCCACACCAGGACGGCCAAGATTGCCTGTCATCATTGCCAGATTTGAAATTAACATAACTGTCTTTGTGCCTTGAGAATGCTCAGTAACACCTAAACCATGAAACTCCATAGCATTTTTTGCAGAAGCGTAAGCTAGGGCCGCGGCTTTAACTTCTTGTTTATCCAGGCCACTGATTTCAGCCATTGCATCAACATCAAGCTTTTTAATTTGCTCAATAAACTCTTCACCGCCCTCACATCTCTCTGTAATAAATTCTTGATCTAGAAGACCAGCCTCTACTATGAAATACTGAAACATATTTAACACTGCAACATTTGTTCCAGGTTTGAGCTGCAAGTGATGATCTGCCATACGAGCTAACTCAGTACGAACTGGATCAATCACGATAAGTGTTGCCCCAGACATGGCTTGCTGCTTAATTTTTGCGCCAGTTACAGGATGCGCGGAAGTTGGATTTGCACCAATAACAATCATACAGTCAGCCAAAGGTATATCGGCTGTTGAGTTAGTCCCAGCACCCGTACCAAAACTTTGCTGCATTCCCCAAGCAGTTGGCGAGTGACAAACACGAGCACAACAGTCAATATTATTAGTACCAACTAATTGACGAATCATTTTTTGAAACATATAGTTTTCTTCATTAGTACAGCGTGCCGAAGAAATACCAGCGATCGCATCAGAACCATGGTTTTCTTTAATTGATTCAAATTTATCTTTAATGAAATCTAAAGCTTCATCCCAAGAACAAGGGACCAACTCTCCATTTTTTCTAATAAGTGGCGATGTTAGCCTGTCTTCGTGGTTATAAAATTTAAATGCATAACGCCCCTTTAAACAAGTATGCCCTGCATTAACCGAATCTTGTGGTGCTCGAATTGATAGCACTTCATCATTTTTTACAGCAACCTCTAGGTTACAACCTACGCCGCAATATGAGCATGTCGTTCTAACAGTTTTGTCTGATTCAACTGATTTTGACTGGAATACATCAGATATTGCTGATGTTGGGCAAGTTTGTGCGCAAGCACCACAAGAGACACATGAAGAGTCTCCAAAGAGCATGTCATTATCTGTTGTGATACGTGACTCAAAACCTCTTCCTGTCATCGTCAACGTAAATTGACCTTGAACTTCGTCACAAGCACGGACACATCTAGAGCAATTGATACACTTTGATAGATCCATTCTCATATAAGCATGGGACAAATCTTTTTCACGATCACAATGGTTTTCACCTTTTGCATAACGTATTTGGCGAACGCCTACACTTGCTGCTACATCTTGTAATTCACAGTTACCATTTACCTCACAAGTTAAACAATCGGGTGGATGATCACTTAAAACCAGCTCAACAATATTCTTACGAAGTTTTTTAATACTAGTAGAATTTGTATGAATTCGCATACCAGGAACAATCGGCGTATGACATGATGCTACTGTTCTCCTTGGTCCATCTTCTGATTGCTGTACCTCAACAGAACAAACCCTACAAGCTCCATATGGCTGAAGATTGTCATCATTACAAAGGGTTGGAATAATCTTGTCCCCAAGAGCCTTATCAGTAAACGCTAAAATAGATGATGAGTCATCAAACGGAAACTCAACATCATCAATAAACACACCTTGCGGGTTTTCTGACATACTATTTCTCCATCAAAGGTTGGAACTCGTCACCACAGTGCTCGAGTAAATTTTTAATTGCAAGAGGAAGGCCGCCACCTAATGCACATAGCGATCCTATCTCCATTGTTTCTAATAAATCATAAATCAATTCTTCGGAAAATTTTTGTTTACCTTCTATAGCTGATTCTAGCATTTCTTTGCCACGAACAGAGCCTAATCTACAAGGAAAGCATTTGCCACATGACTCATGTGCAGTAAAAGCAAACAAGTGTTTCGCGTACTCGACCGCAGAGAATGACTTAGGAATGCATACAAAACTAGCATGTCCAAGTAAGAATCCGCCCTCAGAGAAAGCTTCAAAATCTAACGTTAGAGTTTTTAAGATATCCACTGGAACAATCCCACCTAGGGGGCCACCAATCTGTAAAGCTTTGATGTCATCATTGAAACCACCGCCAATCTCATCGATAATAAAACTAATTGGGGTTCCCAAGTCAACTTCATAGAGGCCTGGATTATTGAAATAACCATCTAGAGAAATTAATTTGGTCCCTAATGATCTTCCGTTTCCAATAGTTTTGTAAGCCTCGCTTCCAAGTTTGAATATTGCAGCGACCGCTGCTAAGCTTTCAACATTATTAACGACAGTTGGTTTTTTGTATAAACCCTCAACAACTGGGAAAGGAGGTCGTACATCAACTTCTGCACGTCGACCTTCTATCGAAGCAATTAGTGCCGTTTCTTCACCACAAATATAAGCACCTTGACCTTCAACAACATTCATATCAAAGTCAAACCCAGTGCCCAAAATATTATCGCCAAGTAGTCCTAGTTCACGAAGCTTTGCTAACGTATCGGTCGTAATAGTAATTGACTCAGGATACTCACCACGAATATATAAAAAACCTTGTTTCGAGCCAATGATATAGGCGCAGATTACCATACCAAATAAAACTTTAAGTGGCTGTTCTTCCATCAAATATCTATCAGAAAATGCTCCAGGGTCACCTTCATCAGCATTACACACAACATACTTCGTTGTAACTTCTTGGTCTTTACAAAACTCCCATTTCATTCCAGTTGGAAATCCTGCGCCACCTCGTCCACGAAGCCCTGAGTCTTTTAAAGACGCTATTAAATCGTCTTTATCCGTTGCAAAACATACTTCAAGTAAATCTTTAAAGTGGTCATAAGTAGAGAAAACACTCTCTTCCACTAAGAATGGAGTATTTGAAAATGATTTCATTGTGTAAGCGGGACTAGTGTGCTTTCCAGCAATGATTTGATCTAATTTATTAATGTCATCGCCTGAATAGTTTTCACCGTTAAAGTTAAACGCACTATTTTCATAACACCTTCCAAGGCAAATCATCTCACCAACGTTCTCTTCTCCAAATTTTTGATTCAGCTTATCAGAAACAACATCTTGGGTGCCCCTGCAAAGACAGGCACTTCCAGAACATACATAGGCTTTTTTACTTTTAAAGTCTTCACTCAGAAAGTCATAGAAGCTTTTAGTACTATGAACCGTAGAAACACCTATATTGTATTCAGCTGCAAGCTTTGAGTCACTAGCATCTGTTGGACTAACCGAAATCTTCCCAAACAAGCTATTTTTATCGTCTTTTTTTCCTGACAATAAACTGATATTTCTAGACATTTAATCTCCTAAAATCTTTAACTAATGCGCCAAGCGCCGGTATATATATTATATTTATTTTTTTTGATGAAACCTATCAAAGTAATATCAAATTTTTTCGCTAAATCAAGTGCTAATGAAGTCGGTGCTCCGATACCAACAATCATTCCTATTCTAGACATTACAGCTTTTTGTATGATGTCGAACCCTAAGCGACCAGAACACATAACAAATTGTTCGAGCGGCTTTAACATATCATTACACCTTACATGGCCTATCAATTTATCAAGCGCATTATGTCTACCCACATCTTCTGCCAAATGGAGAACTCTCCCACTCTCAGTCAACAAAGCACTGGCATGAACCCCTCCAGTATTAGCAAACTGTTCCTGCTTCGCTCTTAATATATCAGGCAGCTCTGTAATCAAATCAATATTTACAATTGGGCCAGCTTTATCAATATTTGGCTCATAGGCAATTTCAATAGCGTTTAAAGTGCCTTTCCCACAAACTCCACAACTCGAATTAACCATAAAATGACGCTGTAAATTCTTCAAATCTAATTGGTTACCTTTTGTTAAAGTAACAATTAGTGAGTTATCAACATCATATTTACCCTTATTTTCACCATTAACATCTATCGCATCAATAGCATCCCTATCTTGAATAATTCCTTCAGAAAAAAGTAACCCACTTACCAAGGCATTGTCATCCCCTGGCGTTCTCATTGTAACCATAAGTGGATCTACAATCCACTCATCATCCTTAAAATAACGGATAGCAATTTCTAGTGGCTCTTCAATAGCAATACAGTCACTTGACTCTTCTAGGGTCGAATTTTCAACCCTATGTATGTCATAGTCAACAGTATCGCTAATAGTCATAGTTTAAAAAAGTCCTTGAACTAGTCCATTCTCATCTAGTTTAATCTTATCTGCAGCTGGAACTCTTGGTAATCCCGGCATAGTCATAATTGCACCGCAAACCACAACAACAAACTCAGCACCTGCTGAAAGTCTAACTTCTCGAATCGACATTGAGTGCCCAGTAGGAGCGCCCAATAATTGTGGATCGGTAGAAAAACTATATTGCGTCTTAGCAATACAGACTGGTAAATGCCCAAAACCGTTATCTTGATATCTATTGAGCTCTGCTCTAATAACTTTGTCGGCTAAAACCTCATCTGCACCATAGAGTTTTTTGGCAATAGTTTCTACTTTCTCTAGAAGAGGAAGCTCATCATCATATAATGTTTTAAATTGTGAAGTACCTGAGTCAGCCAACTTAACCACTTTTTCTGCTAGGTCAATTGCACCTTCGCCGCCATGTTCCCAATGACTAGTGACGCTAACTTCTACATTAAACTGCACACAATAATCTCTGATTACTTGAAATTCAGCCTCTGTATCGGATACAAATTTATTAATACCAACAACAAGCGGGACTCCAAACTGGCTCAGGTTGCGAATATGTCTTCCAAGATTCACACAGCCTTTTTCAAGCGCGTCAGTATTTTCATTATTTAAATCTGCCTTTGCAACGCCTCCTTGATGTTTTAAAGCCCTAACAGTTGCAACCAAAACAACAGCATCTGGCGCAAGTCCAGCTTTACGACATTTAATATCAAAGAATTTTTCTGCACCTAAATCCGCTCCAAACCCAGCCTCTGTTACAACATAATCAGATAATTTAAGCGCTGTCTTTGTAGCAATCACTGAATTGCAACCGTGGGCAATATTTGCAAATGGGCCGCCATGAATCAACGCAGGATTACCCTCTAAAGTTTGAACTAAATTTGGTCTAAATGCATCCTTTAGCAGAACTGTCATTGCATGGTGAGCATTAATTTGTTTTGCTCTTACGGGTGTCAAATCACGAGTATAGGCAATGATGATATTCCCCAATTTTTCTTCAAGCTCTGTCAAGTTTTGGGACAAGCAGAAAATAGCCATGACTTCAGAGGCAACGGTAATATCAAAACCATCTTCACGCGGATAACCATTTGTTGAGCCGCCCAAAGAAGAAGTAATTGTCCGAAGGGAGCGGTCATTCATGTCAACCACACGACGAAATACTACTTTTCTGCTATCTATGTTTGTTGAATTTCCCCAGTAAATATGGTTATCAATCATTGCAGATAGCAAGCTATGTGCTGAAGTGATTGCGTGAAAGTCACCTGTAAAATGAAGATTAATATCTTCCATCGGAATTACTTGAGCATAACCACCGCCGGCAGCTCCACCCTTCATGCCAAAACATGGGCCTAAACTTGGCTCACGAAGACAAACTGTTGTTTGCCTGCCAATCTTATTCAGACCATCTGTGAGACCAACAGATGTAGTAGTTTTACCTTCACCAGCTGGCGTAGGTGTTACAGCAGTAACTAGAATGAGCTTGCCATCTTTATTCTTTTGAACCGCATCAATAGCGCTCCATGAAATCTTGGCTTTATCATGCCCAAAAGGCACCAAGTCAGATTGATCAATATTGAGTTTTGCGCCAATGTCATTAATGTGTTCACCGGTAACTTCTCTAGCAATATCAATATCTGTTTTATACTCGCTCATTTTTTCTCCTAAATACTCACGAAAGTAAAAAAATAAAGAACAATAGCACCTGTAATTTTCAAGTGCAAATAGCTCTTTAGGTTTATATATATTATAGTTGGAACATTATCTTACAAAATCAATCGCACTTTAATAATTAAATTCATAACTGCTTGAATTATAATAAATACGAAATTAAAAACTCATTAAATATTTGAATCTTCAAAGCTATCTTTCCGGTCTTTAATGTATTTTAATAAAGCTTCATCTATAGCTGGGTCAAGTGGGGGGAGTTCATACTCAGAAAGCATTTTTTTGTAGATTCCATTAGCAATCATTGCTGTATCTCTTGAGCCGTCTTGGACCCATTGCTCAAAACTATTATCGTCAAGAACATCTGACATATAAAAAGCGCTCTTGAAATTCTTCTTAGTATGCTCACACCCTAAAAAGTGCTTGGGCACATCATCCGACATACTTCCAATTTCACGAATTGCGTCCATTGCCTGCCCATTTTCAGACATATCAATTCCCTCTGCGGATACTCTCATCATTCCCGCTTGATCTGCATCCATTATGAATTTCTCATAGCTCATACATAGGCCACCTTCTAACCAACCGGCAGTATGTAAATTAAAATTAACACTTGCGTTTAAAGTTGCTTGCATAGTATTCGCAGCCTCATAGCCAGCTTGTGCATCTGGCATCTTAGCGCCATTAAAGCCGCCGCCACTCCTAAATGGAACGCCTAATCTCCGAGCTAAAGCTCCAGAAATATTCATCATATGACCAGCCTCAGGAGTTCCAAAAGTTGGAGCGCCAGATTTCATAGACATTGCAGTAACAAAATTTCCATAAATAACAGGTGTTCCGGGCCTAATGAGTTGAGCAAATGCCATACCCGCCAACCCTTCTGCAAGACTTTGAGCTGCAACACCTACTGCAGTTGTTGGAGCCATCGCGCCAGCGACAATAAACGGGGTTACAATTGTTGCCTGGTTGTTTTTTGCATAGACCTTAAGCGCCCCAAGCATAGTGGCATCAAACGACATTGGTGAGCTTGCATTGATTAAACTTATAAGTACACAATTTTTATCAACAAAATCATCGCCAAATAATATTTTGGCCATATCAACCGTGTCCTGAGCTCTCTCAGCTGAAGTAACAGAGCCCATAAAAGCTTTATCTGAGTACTTGATATGACTATAAACCATATCAAAGTGACGCTTATTAACTGGGAGGTCTACTGGCTCACAAATAGTTCCGCCAGAGTGGTGAATATTATCTGACATATAAGCAAGTTTTATAAAATTCCTAAAATCTTCTATTGTTGCATAGCGCCTACCTTTGTCAAGATCATGAACAAACGGAGGACCATAAGCAGGAACTAAAACCATATTATCACCACCAATTTCAACATTTCTCTCAGGATTTCGAGCGAATTGAGTAAACTGCTTTGGAGCGTTATCTTGTATTAATTTTCGGCACATTCCTTTTGGAAACCTAACCCGCTCTCCATCAACGCTGGCGCCAGCTTTTTCAAGTATATCAAGAGCTTCTTGATCTTCAGAAAATACTATCCCAATCTCTTCTAAAATAGTATCTGCATTTTCTTCAATAATACTAAGATCGTCATCACTAAGAATACTATAGTGAGGTATTTTTCGTTTTATGTAAGCGGGCGCTTTAGGGATTTCTTGTGCATCAGAATCATCTCCCCCTCTACGTCTTCTTCTTTCTCTAGCCATTACAATTTCTCCTAATTTATAACTAAGGCGCTCTTTTTCGGCGCCTAACTTTGTTGGTTTGTTGTTGCTTAACAGGTGAAACACTAAACTTCATTGCATCAACAAAATACTCTTGGAATTTTGGCTCAGTAGCAGTTTCAATTTTAGTAACTCTATCTACTGCATCAATAATTATTTGACGTTTATTTATATCTAGCAAGGCGGCACTAGCGCCAACACCTGCAGCATTGCCTACTGAAATAATTTTTTCTGCTGTTGAGGTTGGAATTATATCCAAAAGAGCAACATACCTTGCGTCAAGGTGCGCACCAAAAGCACCTGCTAACAATACTTTATCAAACTCAGTGCATTCGAGATAATCCATCAATATAGAAACACCCGCAGATAATGCAGCCTTAGCTAATTGAATAGAGCGAATATCTACTTGCTCTACATAAATCGATTTATCACCTTGATTAACCAATAAAAAACGAGATGTATTTCCTTTCTTTGAGAAAAGCTCTGGTGCAGTTGACTCAACAAAAAGTCCGCTTTGATCAATAACTCCAGCCTCAGCAAGGGCCACAATTGCCTCAATAATACCACTTCCACAAATACCTACTGCATGCATTTTAAGCATTTCATAATCTGGCTCATCTGACCATGCATCACAACCTATTACTTTAAATCGCACCTTCAAAGTATCTTTATCAACCCTTACTCTTTCAATAGCGCCATAAGTTGCCCTCACCCCAGAGCTAATTTCAGCTCCTTCAAATGCAGGCCCTGTTGGGGAGGATGTAGCATATACTCGCCCACCTTTAGCTAGCATAATTTCTGCATTTGTTCCAATATCAACCAACAAAGTAGTTTCAGAATGCATTGTATCCATTTGACTGAGATAAGCAGCAGCAGTATCAGCCCCTACATGGCCAGCAATTAACGGCAAAAATGAGAGCCTAGTTTTGGGATATAAATCAAACCCCAAATCTTTCGCATCAACATCAAGCCAGCCCCGGATTGCCAATGTAAATGGAGCTTGCCCTAACTCAACAGGAGAAATTCCAAAAAATATATGATGCATAATTGGGTTGCCAACTAAAACAACCTCCAATAACTTATCCCATTCAATTTCTAGATATTCGCAAGCTTCATGGAGCATCTCTGTCACCTTAGTCCTGACTGCAGTAGTCAATTTTTCATCACCACCCTTATTCATCATTACATAAGAAACTCTGCTCATCAAGTCTTCACCAAATCGAATCTGTGGGTTCATTGCTGAAGATTCAAACACCAATTTACCATCTTTCAAATCGTAGACATAAAGTGCTAAAGTGGTAGAACCAATATCGATAGCACCCCCAAATACCTTATGATTACCTTGAGGGTAGGCTGCAACAATTTGATTTTTATCACGAACTGCAACAGTAAGGCTGCCCTTGGTTTCATGAATTAAAGGCTGCAGTCCTCTTAGTAGATTAAAGTCAATGCTTGCTTTGACCCCTTGTTTTTCAAGTTGTGCCAAAAGGTTTTCTGAGGCAGAGGGATTTTCATCTAATGTTGACTCTTCGAGCGTGCAATCTAAAAGAGTTATTGCACTTGAAATTGAATAATCTTGTTTGGCATTTTTTTTGCTTATGTAAGCTTTATGCTCTTGGCTATCCTCAGGAACATCTATTACTAAGTCACCTTGGATACAGGTTTGACATGCTAATCGCTTTCCTTTATAACTCGGATTGTCGATGATTAATTGTTTTTCCAGACTAGTAATTCCGCTAACATTTTCAGCTTTACATTCAACGTTAAATTTAGGGTGTGAGCCCTCAGAAACCTCAATCCAGCACTGGTGACACTGTCCATACCCGCCACATAATGAACGTATTGCTACCCCCGCATCTTGCGCAACTTGCAGCAACGTGTCTCCAGCCTCACCCTTGAATTGGCGGCCTGACGGGGTAAAACAAACTTGCTGAACATCTTCCAAAATACTACTCCTTACTATACACGGCTATCACCATAGCCTTCACTTTGAGGCTCGTTAGGGCTAATTGTGTAATAACACCCTTTCTCTTCAGTAAAAATATTATGTTTTACAGTCAAATTTTTTGTATCTTGTAAACTACCGGCAGTTACGCTTATAGTCGGCATACTGTCATTTTGCCAAAACATATGCGCTCCACAATTGTCACAAAAACCATGCCTTGAATCCTCGTGAGTATAAAACCATTTAATTTTTCCAATAATTTTAATTTTATCCCTTTTGGCTTGACATGCAGCCATATAGTGACCAGTCATTTTTCGGCACTGCACGCAGTGGCAATAGGACACATCAGCCAAATCAAAGGCGCTATAGCTTGTTTGGCCGCAAACGCAAGATCCTTTATATTCAATACGGGTCATTATTATTACGCACGTTTTCTGCGACGTCTCCCATCCCTAACATCACTTCCATCAGCAGTCGGCTCTCTATAGGCTTTAATCCAACTACCACAACCATCATCAACACCTGTTAAAACATCTCCTGCTCTAATTGCTTGAACTAACTCTGGGTGTAATGGATTAACAATTGCAGAAGTCATTCCGGCTGCAATCAACATCGGAAGGAAAGCATTATTAATGCCATTTCGCTGAGGCAATCCAAAACTAACATTAGATGCGCCGCAAGTTGTATTAACTTTTAGTTCGCTGCGAAGCTTCCTGACTAACTCAAAAACTTGGTTACCCGCTTGAGAAATCGCGCCAATTGGCATAACTAATGGGTCAACAACAACATCTTCCGGTTTAATTCCATAGTCTGCAGCGTGTTCAACAATTTTTTTAGCTACTTTAAAACGTTCGTTTGGATCTTCACTAATACCCGTCTCGTCATTGGAGATTGCTACAACTGCTGCGCCATACTTTTTAACTAGCGGCAGCACGCGCTCCAAATTTTCAGTTTCACCTGTCACAGAATTTACCAGCGCTCTTCCCTGGTATGCCTCTAGTCCAGATGCGAGCGCCTCTATAATTGAAGAATCAATTGAAATAGGAACGTCCACAACAGCTTGAACGCGCCTTATTGCTTCGGCAAGAATAGCTGGCTCATCCGCAAGAGGGATGCCTGCATTGATATCTAACATTTGCGCCCCTGCAGCAACCTGAGCAAGGGCATCAGATACTACACGAGAGTAGTCACCCACCTTCATTTCAGCTGCTAAAATTTTTCTTCCAGTTGGGTTTATTCTTTCACCAATCATTACGAATGGATACCCAAAACCAATAGTTACTTCTTTTGATGCGGATGATAATGTAGTTGTTGTCAATTTACTTACTCCTTCTATGAATTATTTTTCGCATTTTTAATCCATGAAGCATTAGTTACTATACCGCCCAAAGGGAAAAAATGAATATTACTGATATTAAATTTTGGATTTTCTTTTTTATGTTTAGCTAAAGTTTCTAAAAAGTCATTTGGATCAAATGGAAGTAGTAGCTTCTTGACATCTTTTGCTCTTTTTTGCAATACCTTTAAAGATGGCCCAACACCGCAAGCAATTGAAAACTTAATTAGAGTTTGAAGTTTTGCAGGCCCAGCAACGCCAATGTGTATGGGTATGTTTATTCCATTATTAGTCAATGAGTTTGCCCATTCAATTACAGACTCTGCTTCAAAACAAAACTGGGTTGTTATTGCTATATCTATATCTGAGCGTTCGTTAAATTTTTGTTTCCAAAGCAGCGCTTCATCAACATTTTTATTTGAGCCATCCTTATCAATATCTTTATTGCCTTCAGGGTGACCAGCAAAATGTAGGTTTTTGAAATTATATCGTTCAAATAACTCTGTTTCCACCAACTGCATTGAGCTTTCAAACGTACCATGAGGTTTATCTACGCCACCAGCTAAAAGCAGGGCTTGATTGATGCCCGCCTCACCTTGGTACATATTTATCCACTCTTCTAAAGTACTCTTATCTTTTATAATCCGAGCAGGGAAGTGCGGCATAACATTAAAACCTTCGCTGCTTATCCGTTTAGCTGTTTGAACCATCTCTTTAATAGGAACGCCTTCAATATGCGCAATATAAACCCTAGTATTTTTTGGAAGTATTTCTTTAAAGCTTTCAATTTTGGCCGCGGTACGAGGCATAACCTCAATTGAAAAATCTGTTAAAAACTCTTTAAGGTGATCACTCACTTTTTGATTTTCTGTTTTAGAAGAAAAGAGATTTAATAATGACATTATTTAACCGGCCCAGCTTTCCAGCGATTTTTTATAACTACTTCTTTAAACATTTTTTTCATACTCCATTAATCTTTTATTTCCAATGGCCGGATATCAATCTCTTCAAAAACAACATCAAGACTTCCTGTTCCTACAAGTCTATATTCATACTCAAAGCCAAAATCTTTAGCATACTGCTGAGCATCTTTTTGCCACTGCTCATTTTCAGTTTGAGCCAAATACACTAATTTTTTATAATGCTTAAAATAAACCTCAAAAAGCTCAGGGTGCTTATCAAGTCCTAGGCCCTTAATCATGATTCTATTAAAATTTTTAACCAAATAATCTGTTAAATAAAAAGTACCTAGCTCTTCTTCTGATAACTGCTCAAAGACATCTTTTCCAGCAAAAAACTCATAGCAATGTGCGCCCTCTATACGTTTTGCATCAAACTTTTCTAGAACTCTATCAAGCGCGCCTCCAGTTCCGCAGTCTGCATACGCAATATATATATCTTCATAAAGATGAGAATTCTCAGACAAATATTCTTCAACACCAGGAGCAATTAATTGAGGGCTGTTATGCCAGCTGGCTGGCAAACATTGCAAATTTACTTTATCTGAGAGCGATGGATTTTGTTTGATTAACCTTAGAAGATCGTATACTAATGCGCCACAGCCTAAAACTAATCTTTTTTTCGTCTTATCAGTATTTTTCTTATCGATGATCACGCTTTTTACGCAAACTAAGAACATGCTCCTCAGCCATTTCAGCGCTTCTCGCAGCATCGCGACCATACGCAGGTACTCCAATTGCATCAGCAAATTCTTGGTTCAGTGGCGCGCCACCACACATTATATGAGTATCTTTACGCATCCCTCTTTTTTCCATCTCTTCAACAACAACTCCCATATAAGGCATAGTTGTTGTAAGTAAAGCAGACATACCAACAATTACTGGTTCATGCTCATCAATAGCTTCAAGATAATTTTCTACTGGATTATTAATACCTAAGTTAATAACCTCAAACCCAGCCCCTTCACACATCATAGCAACTAAGTTTTTACCAATATCGTGAATATCGCCCTTAACGGTTCCAATCACAAACTTACCTAAAGAGGTGTCTTCTGCCGATTCTGCAAGAATGGGTCGTAAGATTTTCATGCCGCCCTTCATTGCGCCAGCACACTTGAGAACCTCAGGAACAAATAAAATGCCGTCCCTAAAGTCTACGCCTACAATTTTCATGCCGCCGACCAAAGCCTCGCCTAGAACGTCATTAGCATCCCAACCTCTCGCAAGCAATATTTCTGTGCCCTCTGTAACCTCCGCGTCAAGACCATCATAAAGGTCGTCTTGAATCTGCTCGACTAACTCTTTATCATCTAAATCATTTAGGTCAAAATCGTCTTCTTCACTCATCATTTTCCCCTTAGGTAGGAAGCAATATTAAACACTTAAAAAACGGAAAGATACCTTGAATTAATTTCGATGTCAATCATTAAATTTACATTTCATTAAAATTTCCTACTCTGCAAAATATTTATAGCATTTACGCCTCTAAGTTATTGAACTTAATGGATATTTCATTGCACGTAATATGTGAAATAAATCACAAAAAAACTTGAAATTAATTAAACTATTAGTCGCATAAAATTTTTATATATTTGCCTTGCACAACTGAGGCATTGGCTCATGTTTTCATCGCTATTTTTTTTAAGGTCCAATAATGCGCCTTCTCCAAGTGTGCTAGTTAAAGCTTCTGCATAAGCAGGAATTGCGCCCCAGTTTTCTACAGTATCTGGTTCTATTTCAACATGATATTGCATAGACCAAGCATTAACCCCTATCCGCATTGCCTGAATAGAGCAAACATCCGACTTAGCTAGAATAACGGCGCCTTCCGGCGCTTGCGCTACACTAACCGAGTGCCACTGAAGACATCGTTGCTTATTAGCAGTGCCCTTAAAAAGAGGCTCTGACTTTCCCTCTTCTGTCAATTCAATTTCAAGCACACCAATTTCGGGTATTTGTTGAGGGCCACATGTGCCACCAAGAGCATCTGCAAGAAGTTGGTGGCCTAAGCATAGGCCCAAATATGGCTTACCTAAGTCCTTAACCCAGCGCCTGATTGCGACTTTTTCATCAACTAACCAAGGATTTTCCTCGACATCCCAAACATCCATAGGACCGCCCATAACCCAAAGCGCATCATAATTATCAAAACTAGGAATCTTATCTCCTCGATGCAAGTAGATGGCATCCCACTCAACTCCATCTTCAGCTAAAAATTGCCTTAAAGAGCCAGGATGCTCACAGTCTTCATGTTGAAATACAAGTATTCGCAAAACTAGCTCCTCAATAAAAATAAAACAGGTGGTCAGTATATTAATACTATTATTTAAGCTCGTCAATTAATTTAGTTATACTGTCAAAACTTTACAAGCAGTATAGAGATGAAGCAACATAAAAAAATATTAAGCATCGCTATTGCATTATCCTGCATCCTTTTAGCGATAAATTTTGGCTTCCGATCCTCACTTGGACTTTTTCTAAAGCCAGTCTCTGAAACCTTTGGCTATGGGCGTGAAGTGTTTGCCTTCTCATTAGCATTACAAAATCTATTTTGGGGCTTATCTCAACCTCTCGCAGGAGCCTTTGCAGATAAGTTTGGAACTGCCAGAGTTATTGTAGTAGGAACTATTCTGTATTCATTAGGCCTTTATGTCACGGCCACTGCAGACAGCTTTGTAAGTCTTCATATAGGTGCTGGAATACTTATAGGTATGGGTATTGCTGGAACTGGACTGGGGGTTATTCTTCCAGCAATGGCAAGAATGGTTCGACCTGAAAAAAGAGCGCTGGCCCTCGGAGTTGGGACCGCTGCAGGATCTGCCGGGCAATTCCTTTTCATTCCTGTTGCCCGAGAATTTCTTGTCGCTTACGGGTGGCAAACAGCTCTCATAATTATGGCAATTGGCGCACTGTCAATGCTTCTTTTCTCACCAGTTTTTAAAGGTGATGAAAAAAAGAATAACAATATTGACAATGGACCTACTCAAAACTTCAAAGAAGCGATTAGTGAAGCGACGGGCCATATTCATTATTGGCTGTTGATTGCTGGTTTTTTTGTTTGTGGCTTTCAGCTTGCATTTATTACTGTCCATATGCCATCTTATCTAGCTGATAAAGGTTTTGATAGCTCAATTGCTGCGGCAAGCCTAGCAATTATTGGCCTTAGTAATATTTTTGGCTCTTTAGCTTCTGGCCATCTTTCAGGTATTTATTCAAAAAAATGGATACTCGCTTTCATATATGGCGCAAGGTCCATAGTGATTGTTTTATTCCTGATAATTCCAATTTCTACTTATACAATTTACGCATTTTCGCTTGCAACAGGGCTACTTTGGCTTGCAACTGTTCCCCCCACTTCGGGCTTGGTTGCGCAGATGTTTGGATTAAGATTTATGGGAACCTTGTACGGGATTGTTTTCTTAAATCATCAAATTGGATCGTTTACAGGGGTGTGGCTTGGTGGATACCTTTTTGATACAACGGGCTCATACAACCAAGTGTGGTGGTGGGCAGCCATTATTGCAGCTGTCACAGCGCTTATCCATGTCTTTATAGACGAAAGACCAATTAAACGATTAAGGGCTGCTGAAGTAACTCAATAAAGTTGCTATGAAAGTATTGCAACACTTTTAATTTGTGCAAAAACCTTTACTCCATTTTGCAGATTTAACATTTCAGCTGACTTTCTTGTTATAAGGGCTAGTAAAGTGACCTCTTTTATTTTAAGTCGAACCATAATTTGAGCCCCTCCTTCAACTGACAATTCGTCAACTATTGCCGGAAAGATATTCAAAATACTCGTTCCAATCTGTTTTTCTTTTGTGAGACTGACGTCGCGCGCTGAAACTCTCAGGCGAACACTAGAATTAACCTCCAAACTATTATCTGGAACGGTGAATTGGCCACCTGGAAAGTCAAGCTGCATTAGGTCAAACTCTTTTTCACGTCCCACTACTATCGCATCAATTAATGAGGTTGCCTCTTTTCCATGTGACATTGGAAGATCAAACCTAGTGAGCATAGTGTTTATTGGTCCAGATCCGATGACCTTTCCATTATCAAGAAGTAATAAATGATCGGCCAACCTTGAAGCCTCTTCCGGTGAGTGGGTTACATAGATAACTGGAATGTCTAAATCATTATGTAGGGCGTCAAGGTAAGGCAAAATTTCTTGTTTACGCTTCATATCGAGTGCAGATAATGGCTCGTCCATTAATAAAATTTTAGGCTTAATAAGCAAGGCTCTAGCAATTGCAATTCGCTGTCTTTCACCGCCCGAAAGTTGCGATGTAGTTCTATTAAGTAATATTTTTATATCTAATAAGTTAATTATAGATTCTATAAATGCTTTTTCTATATTTGGCGACCTTTTAATACCATAATCGAGATTATCCTGGACATTAAGATGGTCAAAAAGAGCAGCATCTTGAAAAACATATCCAATTCGGCGTTTGTGCGTTAAAACAAAATTTTCTTCATCTTGCCAAATTGAATCACCCATCTTTAAATAGCCATTTTGATTTTCCTCTAGCCCAGCAAGCGCTCTCAATAAGGTTGTCTTGCCAGATCCTGAAGGACCAAAAATAACAGTTACGCCTCGATCCGGAATACTAAAATTAGCATCAAGAATGAAGCTATCTAATTTAATCTTTATCTTGCATTCGATCACGAATCACTCCTCATAATCGAAAAGTGGCGATTAAAAACATACACAATAAGAAGCATGATAAAAGATAAAACAAGCAAGCCCCCTGCTAATAAGTGCGCTTGTGCATATTCCATAGATTCAACATGATCATAAATTGCTATTGATAGAACTCCCGTTTCACCCGGTATGTTGCCGCCTATCATCAGCACAACGCCAAATTCTCCTACCGTATGAGCAAAGCCTAAAACAGTAGCCGTGATAAAGCCAGAACGAGCTAGTGGAACGGCAACTGTAAAAAAACGGTCCAGCTTTGACGCGCCAAGGGTTGCCGCCACCTCCATGGCCTGTTTGCCAACAGAACTAAAAGCATTTTGAAGTGGCTGAACCACAAAAGGAAGTGAGTAAATAACGGAGCCTACAACAAGACCCGTAAATGTGAAAGCAATTGAACTTCCACCTAACGATTCTAGGAGGTTTCCGAGTGGCCCATTAGTGCCCAATGTCATGAGCAAATAAAAACCCAAAACGGTTGGCGGAAGTATTAGCGGTAACGCAATAATCGCCTCAATTACAGCTTTAAATTTAAAACGAGTTTGTGAAAGCCACCAGGCAATTGGGGTTCCAATTAAAATTAGAATAGCCGTAGTTACCGAAGCCAACTTTATGGTGACTAGAAGAGCTGAAATATCATACTCATTTAACATTATGGCAAATCGTATCCAAATTTTGAAATAATATTTAAAGATTGATCGGTTCGCACAAACGACAAAAAATCTTTCGCCAGCAAACTTTCCCTAAGGAGAACTGCTTGCTGCTCTATTGGTTTATAAAGTGATTGAGGCACTTCCCAAAATGAGCCACCAACAGGGTAATTAGGGTTCATAAGTTGTGAATAAGAAACAAATCCTAGTTTAGCATTTCCACTATTAACAAATTGAAATGTCTGAGCAATATTTTCACCTCGTATCAAATTATTTTTCATACCTTCCCATAGATTAATTGATATCAGTGCCTCTTTAGCTGCCTCCCCATAAGGAGAAATTTTAGGATTAGCTATTGCTAAAAACCTTAAACCTTTGTCATAAAGACGCTCATCTTTTTCTACAAAACCATCTAGAGAACTCCATAGAATAAGCTTTCCTAATGCATATGTGAATCTTGACCCATTATCAGATATTCCATTTTTTTCTAGTAAGGCTGGCCTGACCTTATCAGCTGAAAAGAATAGGTCATAAGGAGCGCCATTAATAATTTGTGCATAGTGCTTACCCGAAGAGCCTGGAATAAGAACTATCTTGTGATTTTCAGAAGTTGTGGATTTTTTTAGTTCGTATTGAAGTGCAATTTCTTTCATTGCTGGATAAAAATTACTTGCAACTGCAACCCTAATCTCGCCTGCAAAAGCTTGCGTAGCGCTTAACCCAAAAAAGACGAGTAAAAAAGTAAAAACCTTAAATTTTTCATTGAACATATTTCTCGGCATATTAGAAAAATTATTAAAGATATTCTATATTGAATATCCCAATTAATTAAAACAATTGGTGTCATTCAAAGCTGCAAATTTTAATGCATATATGTTAGTATATTGCACATTAGGCTTATGGCTTAATAATAACTAGAATTAATAAGGAAAATAATGTCAAAAAATCATATTTTATTCGCTCTTTTATGTTCATTGAGTTTTACATTAAACGCTCAAGCTGATTATCTAGATGGCCAGAGAGCATACGCCAATGGTGACTATGAAGATGCTGTAATTGAATGGACTCCAGTTGCTGAAGATGGAGATGCAAGAGCCCAATATAACCTTGGGTGGATGAGCGCAAATGGAAGAGGGACTAATCAAGATTTTAAGGAAGCAGTTGATTGGTATACAAAATCTGCAAAACAGGGCAATGTTAATGCTCAATACAACCTAGGTAACCTCTACTTAAGAGGCCAAGGGGCTTCCCAAAATGATAAACTTGCTTTTAGTTGGTTTATTAAAGCCGCTGAGCAAGGTGATGCGCCTGCACAATACAACCTTGGCAGAATGTATCTTCTTGGTAAGGGTGATGATAAAAATATTTTAGAGGCAAGATTTTGGATTAAACAGGCTCTAGAAAATAACGACGAATACATCGGCGCCCTAGCACAACAAGTATGGGATGACTTTAAACTTGGGACATACTAATTAAAGAATATTCTCAAAAAAATTTAGTTGAGAGGTATTATTAACACTTAAAGGAGTGTTTTAAATGAGCTTAATATTCAAACAACTTTTTGAAAGAGAAAGCTGTACATTCACCTATCTTATAGCTGACAGCGAGACCAAAGAAGCTGCAATTATTGATGCGGTAGATATCATGATTGAGAGAGATACGTCTTTGATAAAAGAGCTAGATCTTGACTTAAAATTTATTATTGAAACCCATATTCATGCCGACCATATTACCAGCGCATGTCCTCTAAAAAAATACCACCCCGAAGCTAAAATAGTTATGGGAATGGAGAATATAGATGCAGAAGCCTGTTCAGACATTATGGCGAGTGAGGGACATATTCTTCCCATTGGTAATTATGAAATTACTGCAATTGAAACGCCCGGTCATACGATAGGATGCATGTCTTATAGGGTCGAAAATAAAATTCTCACAGGAGATGCTTTATTTATTAGAAGCACTGGAAGATGTGATTTTCAAGGAGGCTCAGCCATAGCTCTTTATGAGTCGATTCAAAAACTCTTTAAGCTGCCCGATACCACTGAAGTATATCCAGCTCATGATTACAATGGGCTATCCGTTAGCACCATTGGTGAAGAGAAAAAATTTAACTCAATGATTAGAGAGTCTTTTGATCAAAAAACTTTTATTAAAAACGTAAAAAATCTCAAGCTAAGCATGCCAAAAAAAATAAAGGTGTCGGTCCCAGCTAATCAAAGTTGTGGCCTAATTCCTGAGCACCTAGCAGTTTAAAAAAAACTGAGCTTTTTGTCAGACTCCGCTAATGGAAGTTCACTTCTAGAGAATGTTTGTTTAAGAACTACGGTGGACTCTATGCTGCCAACACACTTTAAATTTCCCAGAGATTGCTTTATAAAACTTTCGTAACTAAGAAGGTCATTTGAAATGATTTTTAATAGGTAGTCATGCGAACCAGTAATAACAGAACATTCCAATATTTCAGGTAGTTTTTTTACAGAGTTTTCAAAAATATCAGCGTTCGTATTTGAATTCTCGGTAAGCCTTATAAAAACATACACCATTGCATTAAGACCGACAGCTTCAGCATTAATATTTGCACTATAACCGGTAATAATTCCAGCCTTTTCCAGTTTTTTAATTCGTCTAAGGCAAGGCGTATCTGACATATTCAATTTCGTTGCTAACTCTGAAATAGCCATTCTTCCCTTGCTCTGAAGAATAGATAAAATGCTTAAATCTTTACTGTCAATAGTAGTATTCATTTTTAATTTCCATTAATGTGGCTATATTCTACAATAATATACATATTTTTAATGAATATCCCTATTATTTTTACATTTATGAGTTAATTATGGTGATTTAAACTTATTAGATAGTGTTATTATTGTTTCTTTTATATACAAACACTATCTAATGACCCCACACTCACAGTCTTTTGATTACTGGATTAGAAACCGTTTTGTTGAATTAAATACAGAGCTTGAAAGTCTCTACTCAAATCAACCAGAAAGGACTAATGTTGCTTCTATTGGTGAAGATTTAAAACTACAACTTGAAAACGAGGGCAGAGAGCTAATTAAAACCCTCCTTTATGAGGGCAACACCGATGAGGGCTTTGATAATGCATTTGATTTACTAGGCAATGTCGGTCTTTATATGGCCGCATGTCGAAGGCATGAGATTACAGATCCGTCTATACAATCTACTTCACCATTAAAAGAGGCCTCAGGACTTGCGATGAACATCGGCGCCTCTATTGGCGTTACCCCTCGTTTTGCGACTGCACACCTTTCAACCCACAACAAAGCAGTTGATGGTGTGTATAAAAGCTTCACAAGTCTGCCAGCTGAAAAATTATTTCTTGATTACAATACGAAAGCCATTCTTTCCTATAAGAGGGCTGCGGATGCCTTACTTAAATTACACCCATTAGGTATATCTCATCCAATGTGTCCGGAACTATTAATTGTAGTTAAGGATGCACTAAAAGAGGTTATTCAGTCTAATGCAGCTCTCTTTAATGAGCTCAGTGTGGATGATTTTTTTTACTGCGTACGGCCCTACTATAAACCCTATCATGTTGGATTTCAGGTTTACCGCGGCGCAAATGCAGGGGACTTTGCAGGAATAAATGTTATCGATATTTTGCTTGGGCTGTGCTTTGCTAATGAGCCTTCATACTCACAAATGCTCGTTGATAAATTTCTATACATGGTGCCTGAAGATCAAAGCATATTAAGAGACTGCATGCGAAGAACAAGCATTATGGATGACTTTTTAGATGCTGAAATCTCTAATAAAGCATGGTATAAAAATAACCTTACTTTATTTCTTGAAATTTGTCAGCTGCATGGAGATGCTGCCACTCAACATCATAATCAGCTTGTTGAGAAATACATTGCAAAGCCCTCAACATCGCTAAAGGGATCTCAACTGGACAATATTACAGCTAGTGGCCCGCCCCTAGAAGTTCTACTTGACTCACTTGAAAAACTTAGGGACCGAAGAGCTGCTGCAAATCGTGATGATATTCGAACGCGTTTTAAAGATATTCAAATCCTTAAAAATAGGCTATTAACGAACGAACAAATAAAGAAGGCAAGCTTTAAAGATGATTTTATTTTAACGACAGCAAGTTATCTTCTTAGTCACTCCGTTGGGAGGCCTTTAAAGACCTCTGAAAAAAACTTTTCTGAACAGTTTTATACGCCTTGGAAAAACTCACTCAATGAGCCTTGGGAGCAATGGCTGATAACCATTAATGATTTTACGGCATCCTTGGCTGGACTTTTTAACGGCAAACAATCCGAATTTTGCCCACAGGTAAATTTATCAAGTGGGCTAAGTAAGATATTAATGTCTTTAGAGCAGTCTCAAAAGAAAAATTGCGTCGTCTTGGTAAGCGAAATTGACTTTCCAGGAATGGGCTTTGCGTTACAAAAGTCATTACCTGAAGACTGCAAGATTCGCTTTATACCTTCAGATAAAGATATCACCAATGCAAATATTTGGGATGAATACCTGACCTCAGATGTTGATTTAGTTTTTGTCAGTCATGCCTACTCTAATACCGGCCAGCTATCTCCAATCTCAGACATACTTTCAATGGCAAGATCTAGAGACATAATCTCTATTCTTGATATTGCTCAGTCCGCAGGCGTTGTGCCAATAGATCTAGAAGCTTTAAAGCCGGATTTTATGCTTGGCTCAAGCGTTAAATGGCTATGTGGCGGCCCTGGGGCTTCATATTTGTGGGTTAACTCTGAAATTTTATCGTCTTGTAAACCTAAGGATGTAGGATGGTTTAGCCATGAAAATCCATTTGAATTTGATATTCATAATTTTCGATATCACGATAGTGCGCTTAAATTTTGGGGAGGCACTCCATCAATTGCGCCATATGCCATAGCAACTCACAGTATCAATTACTTTACAAAGATTGGTTTAAAAAACATAAGAAAACACAACCAGCTCTTAATTGAAAAGACTGCAAATGCGCTTGATTCAGAATTCGTCTCACCAAGAGACGAGGCAATTAGAGGCGGTACGATGATATTGGACTTTGGCCATAACCAACACAAAGTATTACAGCACCTTAATGATCATAATATTAGTGTCGATCTTAGAAGTCATGGAATCCGAATTTCTCCTCACATCTATAATGATGAGGAAGATATTAACCAATTATTAAGCGTTATAAAGTCAACTAAACTTTAAAACTAATCTTACTAAATTGCTATTTAAGTCCATTGTGGTAGATTACTAATTAAAATAGGGTGTTATGGATATGACAACACCCGCACTACTTTTCCCCGCAATTTCTTTACTATTTGTAGCCTATACAAATCGGCTTCACTCTCTAAGTGTCCTTATCAGGGCAATGACAACTGAGGGAAGTGATGAGTCAAAGACTAAGCACACAGAAGAGCAGTTGGACATTCTCAAGAAGCGCGTTACTTATATTAAAAGGATGCAGGTCTTTGGAATTGTAAGTTTTATTTTCAATCTAATGACAATTATTAGTTTTTATATTGAGCAAATTTCTCTTGCATATTATATTTTTGGCTTTGGGCTCTTGATGTTATCAGCATCATTAATTTTTGCATTGCTTGAAACATTAATCTCTACTAAGGCGCTAGATATTCACCTTGAAAATTACAAGAGTTAAGCCTCTATATCAAAAATAACACGCTACGGTTTTGTGCCTATATTGTCAGCGATCAAACAGACCATTTCAAACATGATTGCATTAGCAACATGCGCTGTAATTTGGTTAGGCGAGTCAACTGTTGGCATGAGGCAAACTACGTCACCGCCAATTACATTCTTACCACGCAGTCCTTGCAGCATTTGAAGGACATCTGGCATTTTAAAACCTTCGATTGCCGGTTCAAGATTTGAAACACCGGGCGCTACAGTGACGTCTAAGCAGTCTAAGTCAAAGGTCACATAAATAGGTGAATCTCCAACACGATCCTGGATCATTTCAATGCACTTCTCAACGCCGTACTCATCGTACTGGTCTTTGGTAATTATTTCATAGCCCAGCTCATAACTGGAATTTAGCCAATCTAGGGTTCTAGTATTACCCCTGATTCCAACCTGAATACTTTTTGAAGCATCTACAAAACCATCTCTAACTAGGTAGCTTGCCCAATGAGCAGCTGATTTAACCGCGCCCAAAAAATGATCGAGCTGATGATACGCGTCAGTATGGGCATCAAAGTGAACAAGAACCGCTTTCTTACCACCTGTTAGTTTGGACTTTGGACCTGCAATTGCCTGAAGGATTCCGCCAGTAATCGAGTGATCACCACCAATTGAAACTGGCCTAACTCCAGACTTGGCAATAATGTCATAAAATTCGGTTATGTGCTCAATGCACTTCTCATTGTTATTAGCCTCAGGCAGAGGAACATCACCAAAATCTCTAATTTCGCACATCTCCCAAGGGGAAATTCCAAACTTAAGGTGTCCACGCCTTCCCTGCGCAGAAATATTTCTGACTGCCCTTGGGCCCAAATGCTGATCGCGCTGAGTCGTTCCGTTTCCAGTACTGTGAGGAACGCCAACAAGAGCAATATCACAGCCATCCGTTTCTGGATTATGAGGACAGCGAAATAGCGTTGGCACACCCCACCAATAAAGTCCGTTCATCATGGCTGCATTATCTCTAGTTTTCTTATCCATTCTTCTAGCTCCTATAACGGGGAAAAAATCTACTCAAATTTTTCACTAATTTTACTCAGAATAGCCTTCTTATACGGCACCTCTAATTCTTGAGAAGCCCATGATGCAAAGCCTAAATCAACCTGCTGCCCCCATGTTTCGATAGGGTGTTTAAAGATTGTAACAGAGGACTCTTTCGGTGCTGATAAAAACAGCGCCATCTCCTCAGCTTCGGACTCCTCAGTTTGATTTTCTGGAGGGGCATACTGACTGATATCAATGTATTTGGCAATGTCGGTCATCCAGTAAACACAGTGTCGGTATTCTTCTGCAAGATCAGCGCCTCTTATATACTCTTGGGTCAACTTGGTTATCGCTTCGGTTTGAGCCGCAACGATTTGGCCATTGGTCATTTCCATATCAGTACCATCAATGGTGTGGTAGGCATAAATTCTATTCATTATTTCCTCACCTGTAGTGAGTCCAGACATTTCTGGCCTAGTGATCTGGATATAAATTAGCGCCGAACATCGTATTGCCTCTCCAGCAACTTCTGTGTCTGCATAAGATGGAGTCATAAAGCCACTGGAAAACAATAGAATAGTAAGTAGTTTTTTCATAAATAAAATGTAAATCGAATTAGATAAACAATAAAGTATAAACAAAATAGATATCCAAATAATATCTTTAGTGATTAATAGTTGCTAAAATAATAAGCCTCTCTTTTCTATCGTTTAAAAAACTTATATGTCAAATAAATATCTAATTTTTGGTGCCACTGGATCCATTGGATCAAGCCTTGCTGAGCAGCTTACAGACTCAGGTCATGAAGTGCATTTAATTGCCAGAAATGAGGCTGAATTAAAGCCATTATCAGAAAAACTTGGCTGTACATATTCTGTGGCGGACGTGTTAGAAGAAAATTTTGTAGAGAGAGTTAAGTCAGATGCCTCAGACCTTGATGTCAAGGGCATTGCCTATTGTGTTGGGTCAATTGACCTAAAACCCCTTAAAAGGGTAACCGAAAGTGACTTACATAATTGCATGAAGCTAAACCTCTACTCAGCTATTGAGGTGATTAAGGGTTTTCAAGAAGAACTTAAAAAGAATCATGGATCGATTGTGTTGTTTTCTTCGGTTGCCGCCCAGAAAGGCTTTACAAATCATACGATTATTGCTTCAGCTAAGGCTGCAATTGAGGGTTTAACAGTAACGCTTGCCGCGGAGTTTGCTCCAAACATTCGCGTTAACTGCATTGCGCCGAGCCTAACCAGTTCTAAAATTTCTCAGTCAATGCTTAAAAGTCCAGTTGTCGCTGAAGCGCTGGCTAAAGCGCATCCACTTAAAAGACTCGGCGATGGAAAAGACTCAGCCGCAATGGCTAAGTTTCTTCTGAGCGATGAGAGTTCTTGGGTGACAGGGCAAATAATTGGGGTTGATGGCGGAAGGTCAGCCCTAAGCTAACTCAGCCGCCATAAAAATATGAACTAGTTAGTCGGTGACGTTCAAGTAAATTTTAGGTGCACCCGACTGAATTAATTTTATATCGTTATCACTTGATCCACTACTAAACTCAAAGTTGTTTGCATCTGTCGCTTTGACACTCATCTCAAAAGTAGAGTCCTCTGTTATCGTATAAGCAGTATCAAGATCAGTTGTCCATGCAATTTTTGCTGCATTTGCACAGGTTGTTGCAAAAACATCTGCGCTAGTAAGGAGATTCACTGTTGGCAGTCCGCGTGCTGCTCCAGCACCCTCTTTATCCTCAAAGGGGGATCTATCACCGTCGTCCGCTAAATCACTCGAACAATCTCCAGAAGTAAACCTTGTCAATACCTCATTAGCAAAGACCACTGTTCCTTCAGAGGTTCCGCAGTCCATAGTCTTTACATTGGATGCAAGAGACGAGCCGTGGGCGTTAGTTGTTACAAACGTTGATGCCCTTAGACCTGCGTTAGACGTCCAACAAAACGTGCCACCATTTCCATCACCGGATGACCCGTCAACAGCGTTCGACATTCTTCCTGACCACTTCATACCAAACTTGTTACTCAAAAGCACATACACATAGGGATAGGTCCCCGGATCAATTGCAAACTCTGGAATATCAAGGGTTGCACTAACGCCTGCCTGGACATCAATTTCAATACCTGCAGCGCTCTCAAAGAACATCTGACAACTCGTCAAGTCATTTAAATCAGGGTCTGCTGTGCAAAGACCAAATTTGTATACATTTAACTTATATACATCAGGTGTGATCAAACAGTCAGTGGTTGCATCTCCGGCAGCATACTCAACGGTGGTGCCGTCATCCTCGTATCTTGTGACAGTGCCCTTAACCGGTGCTGCTGAATTTTCACTTGCAGTAACGATCGCGCCATCTGCGTTAACCACACAAGCGGCATTCGCACCCGTTGTAAAAAAAGCTGAAACTAAAAAGAGTCCAAGCAGGATTGTTAGTTTATTTAAGTTTAATGTTTTCATATTAGTACCCACTCACTGTTAATGTACCTGATTTCTTCTTAACGATTCGATTCTCACGCTTAACGAGGTCATAGCGCTGATCGCCAAGCTTCTTCAGCTCGTATGCTGAGCTTGCAAATTCCAATAGTTTTGGTCTTGTGTTCTCTACGCCAAAGCCCCACGTGTAGTTCAGGTTTATGCTGTTGGTATCTTTAGTTGCTGCTGACTTATAGTCATGGCGCTCAAAGCTAATCGAGACGTTATCAGAGAGGTAACCACCTAGGGTGTACTTCCTGCTCTTCTTGTCCTTCATACCGTCAATACCATCCCACTGCACTGCATTCATTCCAAACATCATGCCGGGAAGGTAAGGAAGTGCAACCCTAAAGCCCATGTCTCTGCCGTCAAGTGCTTTGGAGTTAACGCCGCTCTTGTCAGTAATGTAGCCTGTGGTTCCGTTGTATGAATTAACTCTTGCTTCAAAGACTGAACTAATCAGCTCAAAGCCAACGCCGTTACGTTTGTGATCGTTCGGGAACTCATGATCATAGAATGCGTTAACGCCTGTCATCCAGGTCTCGTCTGCATTGAGTCTTCTATAGCCAAGACCAAGGTTTAAAGTGGTTCTATCATCAAAACGATTGAGGTTGATCTGGTTAAAGATAAAGGAGTTTGGGTTATCACCAAAAGCTCTAAGAACACCAATATCAATGGATGAGTCGCCTTCTTTTAGGTTGGTGCTGACCTCAACGGTATTAAAGTTAGGGCTGAGGAGTGCGCCAATGCCCGTTGAGATAAAAGAGCCAGTAGAGCTGGTCATTCTGCTCATAAGCGACGACTTAATCTGCTCCGAGTCATCCGCACTAACGCTCAGGGAAAAACCGAGTGACATCGTAAGCACTGCACTTAGAACCGTATTAGTTATTTTTGAGTTACTTGTGTCCATATTATTCCTTTCTAGTTAAATTTGTAAAACCTATATCAATAAATATATATCAGCTAAAAATTTGATAATGCTCATTATAGTTAGTTAGGCACTAAAAAAATTATTATCTGTAGAAATTCAAATAAGCAGAAGATTAAGTAATAAAAAAGTTTTATTATTATTTTATTAGAATACTTATTTTCTCATGAAGCTCTTTTGAAATAGTAATTTTTTCTGATTTTTCGCGTAACTTTCTTTTTTCAAGCCTCTTATCGCCAGGGAGTCTTGTTGATGGCTGCTCAAGAATTGCGCCAACGATAGTTTCCGTTCGCTCGCCAAAGCTATCTCCTGCAAAAAAGCTAGGGTCAATTGCAATAATTAGCTGCCCAACTCCTGGAGAGCCTCCTTCAGCATCAAGAAATGAACTCGCCTCAAAACCAAAGTTAGATCCGGTTAGTCCGGCCGCAAGTATCTCTACCATCAACGCTAAAGCGCTTCCCTTTGCATCACCGATTGGAAGCATCGCGCCTGCAAGCGCTTTTTTAGGGTCAGTTGTTGGCTTGCCTTCAGTATCAATAGCCCAACCTTCAGGAATTTTTTCATTTTGCTGATTTGCCAGCATCACCTTGCCTCGTGCTACTTTACTAAGACTCATGTCGATGACCATAGGGGCATCATTATCTCTAGGCGCAGAGAAAGCAATTGGATTGGTTCCAAATAAAGGTTTGGAGCCTCCCCATGGAGGAATCGCTTTAGGCGTATTTCCAAACATCAAGCCAATAAGGCCCTGCTCTGCTAAGCGCTCGACGTGCCTTCCCGCCTGTCCAAAGTGATGCGAGCGAGAAACACTTGCTGCCGCGATGCCGTATTTTTTACATGTAGAGGTGATTTCTTTAATTGCTAATGAGATGGCGGGAAATGCGAAGCCATTTTCAGCGTCCACTCGAATCACACTTCCTTTAGAGCTTAAAAGTGAAGGGGCAACATTACCCTTAACCTTTCCAGCAGTTAACTGCTCGACATAAGATGGTATACGCGAAAGGCCATGGCCAGCCTGTCCATCGAACTCAGCATTAATTAACGCATCTGCCACTTCTTTGGCATTATGCTCTGAAGTTTGATTATTCCGTAAAGCATTAAAGGCTAAATCCCAGGCTTCTTTTTCAGTTATTTGTAATGTTTTTATCATCGAAAGTCTCTATTTATTTTGAATTTAAATTATAGTTACATTAAGGTTATGTGCATCTATTTCTAGTGATTAATTTCTCATTAAAAACAAAAATTAGTTTTTACTTCAGTCTGGCGTGGCTGGTATTTTCATTCTTCGTTGCAACAACCTACTCAAAGCTTGATAACCAATTAATTATTACTTGGTTTGACTTTTATAACGTCTATTGGCATATATTTTTTATAGTTGGCCTTCCCGTATGGCTATACTGGTTAATCATAAAGCCCTATAATTGGCTTAAAAAGATTAGAAAAAAACGAGAACAAAAATGAAAATTAATGTCGGTGTATTTCAATACAAGATGCGCGATGAAAGCCCTTTAAAGAGGATTCAAAGGCTAGAGAAGCAATTACAAAAAAATAGCGTGCTAGATCTAATCGTGTGCCCGGAGCTTTTTCTTTCAGGGTACGGGAGCTTTGAAAAAATTCAGGAATTTTGTGAAGCCAGTGACGGCGCATATTCTAAAAAAATAAGCCTGCTTGCTAAAAAATATTCAACTGCCATACTTTATTGTTATCCCGAAAAGCATAACGGTGCACTCTTTAATTCGGCGCAGTATTTTGATAATAAAGGACTTTCAGTTGCAAATCACCGTAAAAAAATGTTGCCGCCTACTGCCGATGAGTCAAAGATATTTAAACCGGGCAGTGAAAACTCGATCATTACGATCAATGGAATTAAATCTGCAATCGTCATTTGTTACGAGTTAGAGTTTCCAGAATTAATTCGCAGCTTAGCACTTGAAGGTGTTGAACTGATTATCGCTCCTACAGGTCAATCTGTAAATTGGCCTGCAGCGGCTCGCTATATTTGCAGGAGCAGGGCATTTGAAAATGGAATATTTGTCGTATATGCCAACTCGACTGGCAATTTAAATGGCATAAGCTTTATGGGCGAGAGTAAAATAATTGGGCCTGACGGGCTAGACATTGCTATCGCCGGCAACACTGAAAAAACCATCATTGGAGAGATTAACTCCAGTGATATTTCATTAATACGAAATAAACTGCCTTACCTAGAAGACTCGAAGGCGCTCAACTAGATCCCTTTATATACTGTCTGGAACCCCAAAGCTATACTCATCATCTCGAACCCTATCATAGTCATAGGTCTTAATTTTCCACTCTCTAACACGAGGGTTTTTATTTATTTCATTGTAGAGCCTTACTAATCCCTTAAAAGGACGAATAACCTCTGATGAGATGTCGTCAATCACGCCCGAAGCAATCCAGCCTAAAAGACTCCAAACTGCAAGATCTGCAATCGTCATATCATCTCCAACAAACCACTCTGAGTTATTGGCATCCATAATGGCTTGCAAATATCCAAGGTATGTTGGCAGTTCATTAGCGCTCAACTCTGCTCTCATAGCTTTCTTTTTAATTGGATCCTCTTCACGCATTGAGGGGCTTAATAGGGCATTAATATTTTCAACAGCAATAACAACTTGATCGACCTTACCTGCCGCAACAATATCTTCTGGATACATTCCGCCAAGCTTTCCGCATATTCTTGCAATTGCCATTGTTTGGGCAACGCTTTCACCGTTGATAGTGAGGACAGGCAGTTCGCGAAAAGGAATTATTGTGCCATCCTTCATCTTCCCATTTTCTTTGGCATAGTCCCAATCTTCATCGCTTGGCCTGAAATCATCAAACTCTATATTTGCAATAAATAAAGGCAGTCTTGATATTTCAGCGCGCCAAAACGGCAGGTCGAAATAGATGAGCTTTAAATCCAAAATTCTTACTCCTTAGATTAAAAAAATATTTTTGCGCGTTATCAGATTGATTCCGTATCAAGCATTATAAACACAAAAAAATTAGCTTAAGTGGATCTTGATAATACTAGTTGCCAATAAAAACGTCGCCCTTAAACTCGCCCTCAAGGCGCCTTGAGTCATTTGGATAGATCATAACCCCAAGCCCATTTCGCTTGTCATCCACCCAATCACCTTCATAGCGACTAGCTTCTGAATACTTACCGCCATCCTGATACGTCATAACGCCATAACCATTGCGCTTACTGTTCTTGTATTCGCCTTCATAATGACGCCCGTCAGGATAAGTCATCACTCCTTTCCCATGAAGCTCTCCATCCTTAAAACCCCCCTTATAACTTTGCCCGTCTTCGTATATAAAAAAACCCTCGCCATATGGCTTGTTATTTTTAAACTGGCCCATGTATATAGAGCCAGCTTTAATATAGACCCCAGTGCCCTGCATACAGTTAGTTTTGATTGGACAGTCTTCAACCTGCCCTTGGTATGAACTCCCATCCAAAAAGTTCAGCTTGATAGCGCCTTCTATGCCCTCAAGAAATAGCTCACTATCAAGAGCATAAACTGGCACGCCAACAAGAATAGAAATAACAAGTGGAAGTATAATTATCTTAACCGCAAGCTCCTCCAAAACGACTTCGAATTATGATCTCTTTTGCCACAGGGGTGCTTACATTAAATTTACGCGCTAAGAAATCAAGGCTTTTGTTTTGATAGGTATAGAGCATGACCATCATATAGATTTCATCATCGGTAACCGTTGAACCATGATTAGAATGTCTAAAAGATTTTTGTCCTCTTGCCATATTATTAACTATCTTAAGTTTGCTTTAACCCCGAAGTGAATCTTTCTTTATTTATAAACTTCTTAATTTTTCTATTCCAATCCTTAATTTGAAGTATCAAACTTTAAATTCAGGATTGGTATTAAATTCTTCTGTCATTTGATTCAGTGTAATCTGGTCTAACCGAAATCGCCCTGCCATCAATCTATACTCTTTTAATTGTCTCTAATCTTGAGCTAGCCCTTCCATACTAGAATTATAAGCCAGATGAAGTTAAAGTCCTAACTCTGTTTTATGTGTAGGGGGAAGATAAATTAATAATAAAACTCAATTGATGAAACTGACAAGTCTGATAAGAAATCCCGGCCATAGGCTACGATTCCAAGGGTATTTATATTTTTAGGACTGAACTTTGAATTTTTATTACTATTTAGCTCTTTAAATTGATCAAAAGGTAAGTCTACTGTTTGCCAATTAGGGCTTGTATCGAATGTAGCTATATGATAATCAACAGGCAGCCTGTAAAAAATAGTGGTCTGAATAAAAATATGATATTTTTCTCCATTACCTTTAACTTTTAGACGAATACCCTGAAGTTTTTTTCCATCTTTTTTAGAATTGTGGATCGATTTAAACATCAATGACTTATTGGACATAGAGGTTGATGTACGCAATTGAATAAAGCCGCCATTATTGTCAGTTCGAACATTACCAGTGAGCCTTGTGAATAGCATATCTCCGTCTTGTTCAAGTGAGACCTGACCCTCAGAGATTCCTCCCATCACTTGATCACTAAAAAATTTCCAGTTTTTTACGTTATCTTGGGTAAATGGAAAGCTAAGGCCTTCCTCACTAGCAGAGGTTATCGTTGCAAAAACTAACAACATTAGAAGTAGTATATTTTTCATATGTGCATTATAAATAATGGCTATAAAGGGCTAGATGAAGATTAGGAGTTGATTGGATAAAGATTATTTTATTGATTTACACAAAAATCCGCTTGATATGAATAAAGGTATCGCTTTAGCATTAAAAAAATAGCCCTAAAATCCCAATTTTTCTTCAACAAAGCGATTGCGAAAAACACCATTAGGATCGTGTCTATAGCAGACATCTCGAAATGTATCAATCTTTGGATAAAGCTGATTTAATTGCTCACTGTTTTGTGGGAACCACTTGCCCCAATGTATTCGTGCCTGAAATAGCTCAAACATGCTGTTTGCTAAAAAAGTTGCCAATGCTTGAAATTCATCTCTTGGTTCCTGGTAAGTAATAAAGCTAATTGCGTACCAATCTTCAGACGCACCAGATGCCATAGAGATTAATGTGTCATCCGCCATTACCCTTCGAAAGCAGATTGGATAGTGATGAGTAAAGCGCCCCTTAATTGAAGATAGCGACTCCAGCAGTTGTGCTTTTTGTAACCTTTCAATGCTTAATTCTGAAAGCTGATGATTGCTATTATCTGCGTATTGCAAAATATCTTTAACAAAACTAGCCGCCTCAACCACACGAGATCTAACAACAAAAGCCTCAAGTTCTAGATGCCGAAACAATTCATGCTTCATGACAAGCGCCCGGTCACTTCTATCAGTCACCACCCAATTTTTAAATACTAGATAAGGCACAATGGAACGAAAAAAGATGTGGACTAATTTCCTACTTCGCAGAATTGATACAATCAACTTCATTACTAAATGCATACCAAGGTCGATAACAAGAAACCAATATATACGATACATAGCAGCAAAACCTCGGCGCTTTAGTTCTGGGGAAACAAGCCGCTCTTGAGCAAAAAAGTACCAAGATTGTGGCATCAAAAAAAACTGCTGCAACGGCGCCTTCTCTTCTAATACTAGCACCTCTTCGATTGTTTTACAAAACGTCGATTTCTCCTGAACAAAATATTGCGGAATACAAGGCAGTGTCAATTCAACAACAACACCAAGACATCCAAGAGAACATCTTGCAGCCTGCAGTGGCTCACCTTCAATAATATCTACAATCTTCGCAGATTTACCGGTCTCATCAAAACAGGCGACTTGAAGTGATTTTATATAATGTGAAAGACTGTGTTTGCCCGAGCCATGAGTGCCTGTAGCAGTAGCGCCAGCAATCGTTTGTTCGGCAATTAAACCAACTGAAGGAATTGTTAATCCCTTCCGGCTTAGTTCAGCCAACAAGTGCTTAACTTTACAACCTGCTCCCACAGTAACGATAGTTCCATGATTCTTTTCTTGAACCCTAATATAGTCGAAATGGCTCATATCAATTAGCACATCTTCAGTTTCAATTAGGTCGCTCCATGAGTGCTTTGAAGCAACAACTCGAATTTTGCCATTGTTATGTTTTTGAAGAATATCAATCAACTCAACTCTGTTGCTTGGTGAGTAAATATATTTTGGTTTAAAGCGCAAATTGCGACCAAAGTTTTGTACGATTTTAGCGTTCTTCATTTGATCCTTATAATTTCGGTATCAATTTAAACCTAGTATAAGTCTAGAAAGGACAAAAGTCCAAACTTCGTTTGATGTATACCGGAGGTTATATTAGTACATACCCAAAATGCCAGTCTTTGGGGATGAAAGCTAAATGTATATTGAGAGTTTTTTGAATAAATGTGTTAATAAAAAGTCAGCGCCCCCTTTCCCCTTATCTAAATTTCTGATTCATGATTTAGATGAATATCGAAAAAGCCAACAATCTCATTCTCCAGTTTTTTTGCCAATTCTTTGGCGGG
>Ga0307994_1000055_pt1 | contig 93981 bp, 93 predicted proteins | sample EllFjometagen261_FD_203171 | JGI IMG/M metagenome (GOLD analysis project Ga0307994, IMG submission 203171) | Marine microbial communities from Ellis Fjord, Antarctic Ocean - #261 | ecosystem: Environmental > Aquatic > Marine > Unclassified | place: Southern Ocean | collected 2014-11-02
AAGTGCTGTTCACCCATGGTTCACTCGCAGTAGAAATATACAAACCGCAAGGCGTCGACCCCCAGCAACCTCATAGCCGTGATGAAGTGTATGTGGTGGCGAGTGGCTCTGGAGTGTTTGTAAATGGGGGTGTTCGAGCCACGTTTGAGCAAGGTGAGGTGTTGTTTGTTGCCGCCGGTGTAAAGCATCGGTTTGAAGATTTTTCAGAAGACTTTAGTGCTTGGGTGTTTTTTTATGGGCCAGAAGGAGGGGAGAGCGCATTAGAGCCCTAGTTTTTTTGCTCTGTGTATGACCTTTTTTATGGCTGCCTCACTGTGGCGACTAAGTTTTACTCTAGGGTTAATGGCATTAAAGCCACTTATTTTCCGGCCTTTATAGGCGCGTTTATCATGCTTCCTTTTGCAAGCTTTGTATCGATGCCTGCTCATAACTACGTGCGCTTGGCTCTATATGCGGCAGTGAGTGTGGGCCTTAGGTTTGGGGTGTATTTGTTAGTTGTCAAGTCGGTTAAAGACCTAAGTGCAGCTCTAGCTGGACTGTTTAAAATCAAACCAAAGCCAATTGGCTAACCAAAGATAGACTAAAAAATGGCTGAATTTGGGTTAGTCTCTACTATTAGTTTTATTAAAATGTCGACATTTTGCAATAATGGCGATATATTATGTCCAGTCAGTAGGCGATCTCACTGACAATTTTATAATTGAGACTTTAATTATGGCAACTCGTACCGAATTTTCTTGGCAAGACCCGTTTTTTTTAGATCAACAACTCACCTCAGAAGAACGCATGATTCGTGACGCTGCACGAGAGTATTGCCAAGACGGGCTTGCAAGAAGGGTGCTAAAGGCTAACCGCGAAGAGATTTTTGATCGCGAAATTATGACTGAGTTTGGTGAGCTAGGGCTACTAGGGGCCACTATTCCAGAGCAATATGGCTGTGCTGGTGTAAATTATGTGAGCTATGGTTTGGTGGCTAGAGAAGTGGAGCGTGTAGACAGTGGTTATCGTTCGGCCATGAGTGTGCAGTCTTCTTTGGTAATGCATCCTATTCATGCGTATGGCACCGAAGAGCAGCGCATGAAATATTTGCCCAAGCTTGCCACAGGAGAATGGGTGGGCTGCTTTGGTTTGACTGAGCCAGATTCAGGCTCTGATCCTGCTAGCATGACCACACGAGCTGTGGCTGTAGATGGCGGTTTTTTGCTTACAGGTGCCAAGATGTGGATTACCAACTCGCCTATTGCAGACGTGATGGTAGTTTGGGCCAAGCTTGACGGTGTGATTCGTGGCTTTGTGTTAGAGCGTGGTATGAAAGGTTTAACCACGCCTAAGATTGAAGGCAAGTTTTCTTTACGTGCTTCTGTTACAGGTGAAATAGTAATGGATAACGTGTTTGTACCCCAAGAGAACCTATTTCCTACTATTAAAGGCCTTGCTGGGCCATTTGGTTGCCTCAATAAGGCACGTTATGGCATTGCGTGGGGCTCATTGGGTGCTGCAGAGTTTTGCTGGCATGCAGCGCGTCAATACACCTTAGACCGCTCCCAGTTTGGTCGCCCACTGGCTGCTACTCAGCTTATCCAAAAGAAGCTTGCAGACATGCAGACCGAAATCTCTATTGGTCTACAAGGTTGCTTGCAGATGGGCCGTTTAATGGATGATGGTAATTGTCCGGTAGAATTGATCTCGCTCATGAAACGCAATAACTGTGGCAAGTCATTGGATGTGGCTCGACAGTCTCGTGACATGCACGGTGGTAACGGTGTAAGTGATGAATTTGGCGTTATTCGCCATGTGATGAACCTAGAAGCGGTTAACACTTATGAAGGCACCCACGATGTGCACGCGTTAATTTTAGGCCGGGCCCAAACGGGCATTCAAGCATTTTACTAGGCTGGCAACTATGAGCATCACCACGCCTTTGCAGGGCATTAAGGTTTTAGATCTTAGTCGCATTCTAGCTGGCCCCTGGGCTGGGCAGATGTTGGCAGACCTGGGCGCTGATGTAATAAAAGTGGAGCGCCCAGGATTCGGAGATGATACTCGTTCTTGGGGGCCTCCTTATATGCCACGCGCTACAGGTTTTGAAGACAGTGAAGCCCGCGAAGCGGCTTATTTTCAAACTGCAAACCGGGGCAAGCGTTCGTTGTGTGTCGATATGTCTGCACCCAAGGGCCAGCAGCTCATTAAGCAGTTGGCAGCTGAAGCGGATGTGCTGATTGAAAACTTTAAAGTGGGTGGTTTAGCTAAATACGGCTTAGACTTTGACGCGTTGAATGCCATTAATCCACGTTTGGTGTATTGCTCTATTACTGGGTTTGGCCAATTTGGGCCTTATAAAGACCGGGCAGGTTATGACTTCATGATTCAAGCCATGGGTGGTTTGATGAGTGTCACTGGCAGTGCAGACGGCGAGCCCATGAAGGTGGGTGTGGCTGTGGCTGATGTTATGACAGGTTTGTATGCCTCTAACGCCATACAGGGCGCCCTCATTCATCAGTTGCGCACAGGTCAAGGGCAGCACATCGATTTGGCTTTACTTGATGTACAGGTGGCTACGCTTGCTAATCAAGCCATGAACTACATAGCCACTCAGGAAAACCCCAAACGATTAGGCAACGCACATCCCAACATTGTGCCTTATCAAGCCTTTGCTACTTTGGATGGTCATGTTATTTTGGCCGTAGGTAATGATGGTCAATTCCAGCGCTTTTGCCAGGTAGCAGGGGCTGTTAAAATGGCTGATAACCCTTTGTATGCTAGTAATGCACTTAGAGTAGCTAACCGACATTTATTGGTGCCACAGGTGGTTCATTTATTAGGGCAGCACACCACACAGTGGTGGTTGGATGCGCTCAATGAGGTGAGTGTGCCTTGTGGCCCTATTTGCACCATTGATCAGGTGTTTGATAATCCACAGATCAAAGCTCGAGGCATGAAAATCTCACTCCAGCATGCAAAGTTAGGTAAGGTGGAAAGTGTTGCAAATCCTATCAAGCTGTCTGCTACGCCGTTGCAATACCACCAAGCTCCGCCTATGTTGGGTGAGCACACTCGGGAAGTTTTGCAAGATTGGCTAGCCATGGACGAGCCTGAATACATGACACTGCTAAACGGTAATATTGTCGCCTAGCTTACTGTATAGCAAGGCTGGTAGGTCTTAACGCCTGGCAGTTTCATGCGGTCTTGGGCCACAAAGCTTTTTAGTAACACGTCTAGTTTTGCCAGCATTTGCGCTTGCGCCTTAAGCTGATAAGGCCCATGCAAGCGTATTTGTTCTAGCCCAAATGTTTTCACATTTCCTGCCACAATGCCGCTCATGGCTTTGCGTAGGTTGCTAGCAAGTGTTGCTGTGGGTAGGTCACTTTGCAGCTTTAAATCAGCCATATTGGCGTGAGTAGGGCTAAAGGGATGCTGAAAGTCTTCTTCAATGTGTAACTGCCAGTTATAGTGATATGCATCACCCACCTTTTGTCTGTGCTCTATCACATCTTCCATGTGAGCCTTCATAGCAACAGCTACTGCACTTGGATCTTCAATAATGATTTGATATTTAGCTTGTGCTTTTGGGCCAAGAGTAGCGCCAATAAATGCATCTATTTGTTCAAAATAAGCTTTTGAGCTAGTGGGGCCAGTAAATATTAAAGGTATGGTCAGTTGGTCATTATTGGGGTGCAATAAAATACCTAATAAATATAGGATTTCTTCTGCTGTGCCCACGCCACCAGGAAATACGATAAACCCATGGCCAAGGCGCACAAAAGCTTCAAGGCGCTTTTCTATGTCAGGCATTATGATTAGCTCATTCACCATAGCATTTGGAGACTCGGCCGCAATAATGCCTGGCTCGGTAATGCCTATGTAACGGTAATCATGGCGACGCTGTTTAGCATTGGCAATATGGGCTCCTTTCATGGGGCCTTTCATTGCGCCTGGGCCACAGCCTGTGCATATGTCATAGCCTCGTAATCCAAGCTCATAACCCACTTTTTTGGTGTAGTCGTATTCTATGGTGTTAATGGAGTGGCCTCCCCAGCACACTATAATGTTAGGTTTGCGCCTTGGAGCTAAGGCTTGTGCGTGGCGAAGTATCTGAAATACCAGTGCTGTTAATTGTGTGCCGGTGCGACTGTGATCACTATTGAGAAGATCATTATTTAAATAAATAATGTCTCTTAGCACAGAGTAAAGGTTTTCTTTAATGCCTAAAATTATTTCACCATCCACAAATGCACTGATGGGTGCGTTGTTAAGCTGCAGCAATACGCCACGGGTTTGTGGCACTACCTCCACATCAAATTGCTTATTGCGCTGCAAGAGCGCTTCGATATCATCTTCTGCGGTGCCACAGTTAAGCACGGCAAGGCAACACTGCCTAAAAAGCTCTTGTAACCCTGTAGAAGCAGATTTATGAAGCTGGTTGATTTCCTCTAAGGTAAGTATATCGAGGCTGCCTTGAGGCGATATGAGGGCGTCTATAGTGTGCATATAGTTCCTTTGCTCTGCTGGTGATGAGTAACTCTTGGTTTCCATGCTTAAGGTTAGCATAGCAGAGATAAAAGCAAACACGAGGGCTTTTAATACAAACATTTGGGCCCATCAATAAAACATACTCAAAGTTTAGGACACAGGCTTAGCTCATGAACGAACAATCAAACACTTCAGGCAGTTCCCCAGAATGGCAGGTGATAGGTAAGCTTGTGACCAGCATACAAGACGAACAAAGGCGCTCTAGGCGTTGGGGAATTTTCTTTAAGAGTTTGTTCTTTATTTTTATATTTGGCCTTTTGGCCATAGTCATGTCTGAAAATGATGCCGATACACCTTCGCCTTCAATGTCTCATGTGGCCGTCGTTAATGTGTTTGGCCCCATAGTGTCTGGCACCGAAGCCAGCTCTGGTCGTTTACTGCCCGCTTTAGAGAATGCCTTTGCCGCCTCTGGTGCCAAAGCTGTGCTGCTAAATATTAACAGCCCTGGTGGGAGCCCAGTGCAAGCTGGCATTTTATTTGATGAGCTGCAGCTTCTCAAACAAGCGCATCCTGAAAAGCCCCTATATGCAGTCATCGGTGATGTGGGAGCTTCTGGCGCTTACTATATCGCTGCTGCTGCTGACTTTATTTACGCAGACAAAGCTAGCACGGTGGGCTCAATTGGAGTAATTGGCAGTCGCTTTGGTTTTGACAAGCTCATTGAAAAATTAGGCGTTGAGCGGCGCACATACACAGCTGGGGGAAATAAAGATTTCTTAGATCCATTTTTGCCACAAAAAGAGAGTCACAAGGTCATGTATCAGGAGTTGCTTGATGAGATTCATCAGCAGTTTATTAGTCAGGTAGAGCTTGGACGGGGTGATAGGCTTGTTGCCCACAAAGACTTATATTCTGGTGCGGTGTTTCATGGAGTCCGCGCTTTGGAGTTGGGTTTGATTGATGGTCTTGGAAGTTTGCATAGTGTGGCAAGGGACCAAATTGGGGTGAAAAATTTGGTCTTATATTCTCCACAAAAGACACCACTTCAAAGTGTTATTGACGAATTAGGTGTGCAAACAAAAACCGCTATTTCGTGGGGCTTGAATCAGGCCTTAGTGATACAATAAGCCCTTGATATACGTGATATTTACGTTGTTTTGCCAAAAATCAAAGAAATGTCGAAAATAAAGCAACTATTTTCACTTTTAGGGGCTTTTATCTTTGACATAAGGCGGGTACATGAATATCATATCGCGCCATGTTTGACACAGAATTACCCCGTTTTTTAGACCCTCGCAAGCTATGCGATGGGCAGCAAACCATTACTGGCAACGTTGAATTATCAACCTTAACCGGTTTTTGTAGCTACCTTCAATCTGACCAAGGTCAGGTGAGTGTAGAGCTGCACTTTTCCCGTGATAACGCCCATCGGCCTATCATTAAGGGTAAAGCTGAGATAAAAGGCGTACAAATTGGATGTCAGCGTTGTCTAGATGCTATTAGCATTGATATAATAGGTGACATGAACGTGGCCATAGTGCTCAACGAAGAGCAGGCAGAAAAGCTTCCAGCCGAATATGATCCTTGGCTGTTAGAAGATAAAAAGCTTGATATGCGTGAGCTTATTGACCACGAAATGATATTGAACATACCCATTGTGGCTTATCACTCAGATTGTAAAGTAGCAACTGAGTTTGGCCAAGAAGAAACCGTGCAGGAGAAGCCCAATCCTTTTGAGGGATTACAGGCTTTACTGCAAAAAGATTAGTTTACCAATTAGGAGTTTTTAGTCATGGCTGTACAAAAGAACAAAGTAACCCGTTCCAGGCGTGGGCAGCGTCGTTCACACGATGCTCTAGGCACTGCTACTCTTTCAGTAGATTCTACTACAGGTGAAACTCACCGTCGTCACCATGTAACTGCCGATGGCTTTTACAAAGGACGTCAGGTAGTTAACCAAGACGCCGAGTAATTTGTCGTCGCATTACACCCTAGCACTTGATGCTATGGGTGGGGACTTAGGTCCCACCACCAGCCTCGAGGCGGCACTAGCTAGCCTCGAGCGCCACCCCCGCTTAACCCTTTATTGGGTTGGTCCTCGGGCTATACTTGCACCTCTAATGGCTGCAGTATCCAAGGAGCAAGCACCGCTGTTAAAGCGATTAAACTTTGTTGACGCCCCCCAAATCGTAGAAAAAACTGATGATTTGATGGTGATTTTACGCCAAAAACAAAATTCTTCCATGTATCTTGCCCTAGCCCTTGTGGCACAAGGTAAAGCTAATGCATGCATTAGTGGTGGTAGTTCTGCAGCACTAATGGCACTAAGTCGCCATCTTATAAAAATGCTTCCAGGCTATGAAAGGCCAGCATTTGCCTGCCATATACCCACTCAAAAAGGTGTGTGCTTGGTGCTTGATATGGGTGCCAATCTTAGCTCTACGGGCCAGCAGCTATACCAATTTGGCTTGTTAGGCCAAGCGCTGGAATCCAGTTTACAGCACAAGCGTGATGTCAGCTTAAAGCTTTTAAATATTGCTACAGAATCTGGCACTGGAAAAGCTCAGGTGCAAGAAGCTCATGCATTGTTGGAAGCAGACTTAAAGCTTAATTATTTGGGCTATATAGAGCCCCAAGAAGTATTTGACGGCCAGACTAGTGTAGTGGTTTGTGATGGCTATGCAGGTAATATTTTGATTAAATCAGCTGAGGGTGTCAGTAATATGCTGGCCCAAGGATTTATGGCAAGTTTAGCCAGCTGTGATTTAACAACGGCTCAAACACAAAGAATTATGCAAGACTGGCAGTTTCAATTTGATCCAGACCGCCTAAACGGTGCATTTTTGTTAGGTTTGCAGGGGCTTGTGGTTAAGTCGCACAGCTATGCCAATGCTAGGGCGTTGGAATTTGCCATTGAAGCAACTCAAGATTATGTTGAAATGCAGCTTGCAGATCGACTGCAGGATGACGGTTAACCCACAACCATATTTTATAGTTTATTTAAAAAGGTATTATAATGAAGGCTAACGTTGCGTTTGTATTCCCTGGTCAAGGGTCCCAGAGTGTTGGCATGTTAGCCGAATTAGGCGCTGAGCACGTTATCATTATTGATACATTTGCAGAAGCGAGCAAAGCTCTTGGCTATGACTTGTGGCAGCTAGTGCAAGAAGACGATGCTGGTGCGTTAAACCAAACCCACATTACACAGCCTGCGCTACTTACTGCAAGTGTAGCTTTGTGGCGTCTATGGTTACAGCAAGGTGGCGCTACGCCATCAGTTCTAGCTGGCCATAGCTTGGGTGAATATTCTGCTTTGGTTTGTGCTGGTGCTCTAGATTTTGCAGATGCGCTAAAACTAGTAGAAGCCCGAGGGCAGTTTATGCAAGCTGCAGTGCCGGCTGGTGAGGGTGCTATGGCGGCTATTATTGGTCTAGATAACGCCGCTATTGCTGATGCGTGCCGAGCAAGCGCTCAAGGTCAAGTGGTAGCCCCTGTAAACTATAACTCACCAGGACAGGTGGTTATTGCGGGCTCCAGTGCAGCTGTTGAGCGAGCAATGCTGGCCTGCAAAGAAGCGGGGGCTAAGCGCGCTTTGCCTTTACCTGTAAGCGTGCCTTCCCATTGTGCATTAATGTTGCCAGCGGCTGATAAGCTAAAACAGATGCTAGTTGATATCGATATCAAAATCCCTACAATTGCTGTAATACAAAATGTAGATGCCAAAGTGGCCACTACCAGTGAAGCTATCGCCAACAACCTAGTGGCTCAACTACACCAGCCAGTGTTGTGGACTCAGTGTGTAGAAGGTATTGCAGATAGTGGCGTTGAGCTTGTGATAGAATGCGGCCCTGGTAAAGTTTTAACTGGACTAACCAAACGGATTAATAAGACGTTACAATCTGCGTCTATAAATGATGCTGCATCGTTTGCAGCCACACTAGAACACTAATATGGATTAAATTATGTTGGCAATTGATGGCAAGATAGCATTGGTTACAGGCGCTACCCGCGGCATTGGTAAGGCCATAGCGCTTCAGCTGGCTTCCCAAGGTGCAATTGTTGTAGGCACTGCTACATCAGAGGCAGGGGCTCAAGCTATTACTGCAGCCTTAGGTGAAGTTGGCAATGCTGGCACAGGTATGGTGCTTAACGTATCTGACGCTGATTCGGTGGCAGGTACGCTAAAGGCTATTGTTGACGCTTATGGCGCGCCAAGCATCTTGGTTAATAACGCCGGCATTACCCGTGATAATCTATTAATGCGCATGAAAAATGACGAATGGGACGATGTGGTTAATACCAACATGAGCTCTATCTTTCGCATGGCCAAAGGATGTTTACGTGGTATGACCAAAGCCCGCTGGGGCCGAGTGATTAATATAAGCTCGGTTGTTGGCTCTATGGGCAACATGGGTCAAGCCAACTATGCTGCAGCCAAAGCCGGTGTAGAAGGTTTTAGCCGTGCCATGGCTCGTGAAGTAGCATCTCGTAATATTACGGTTAACTCCATCGCTCCTGGCTTTATCGCCACAGACATGACAGCAGCTCTAGGAGAGGAACAAAAAGACGTGTTGCGCAAACAAATTCCACTGCAGCGTTTAGGTACGCCAGAAGATATAGCAACGCTGGTTGGCTTTTTAGCAAGTGACGCTGGTGCATATATTACTGGTGAAACAATTCACGTTAATGGTGGCATGTATATGAGCTAGACCTTTGGCCTAGCTTTTAGTCTCATTTAGTCTGATTTGATGTTATTTAGTATAAGTTGTGTGTGTATATGGCTTGCTTTTTGGCCTGATTTGTAGATAATAGCGTCACTCTATACTGAGTAGAAAACAGAACAAAGCAGTGGAATTCTCCACCCACTATTTTCTAACACATTCGTTAGCGTTGTTTGATGCTAGCGGCGTATAAGAACCCATTAGGAAAAACTATGAGTATTGTAGATCGCGTTAAAAAAATTGTTGCTGAGCAACTTGGTGTTAAAGCTGATGAAGTGACTAACACTGCTTCCTTCGTTGATGATCTAGGCGCTGATTCTTTGGACACTGTAGAGCTAGTAATGGCTTTGGAAGAAGAATTCGAAACTGAGATTCCAGATGAAGAAGCTGAGAAGATCACTACTGTTCAAGCTGCAATCGACTACGTTAACGCTAACCAATAGTTAGCTTAGTTTTTGCACTTCGAATTGAAGTTAGAAAAGCCGCACCATTTGGTGCGGCTTTTCTGCGTCTGGAGCTTTAAAAAGACGGCTTGATGACGTAAAATTGGAGACATAAAAGTACTATCTGCACGCCAAGTGTAGGTTATTCATTGAAAGGAGATTCAAATGAGTCGTAAACGCGTTGTAGTTACTGGCATGGGCATGTTGACACCTGTTGGCAACACTATGGACGAGACTTGGAGCAACCTAATGGCTGCAAAAAGTGGAGTTGCAAACATTACTCATTTTGATACCGAAGGCTTTGGCACACACTTTTCTGCCGGCCTGAAAGAGTTTGATCTTAGCAATTACTTACCTCCAAAAGAAGGTAAGAAGATGGATCTTTTTATTCAATATGGCATGGCTGCGGGTATCCAAGCCATTAAGGATGCAAATCTAGAAGTGACTGACGAAAATGCTGATCGCATTGGCGTGGCTATTGGTTCTGGAATTGGTGGTTTACCTTTGATAGAGAAGTGCCATGATGCACTTAATAAAAGTGGCCCTCGTCGTATCTCACCGTTTTTCGTACCTGGCAGTATTATTAATATGATATCGGGCAACTTGTCGATCATGTTTGGCCTGCGAGGCCCTAACATAGCTATTACCACGGCCTGTACCACAGGCACTCATAATATTGGTGCTTCTGCACGCATGATCGCTTATGGTGATGCTGATGTGATGGTGTGTGGTGGGGCTGAAATGGCTACTACGCCGTTGGGTTTAGGTGGCTTTGGCGCTGCCCGTGCTTTATCTACCCGTAATGACGATCCTTCAGCGGCTAGTCGCCCGTGGGATAAAGATCGTGATGGTTTTGTATTAGGTGATGGCGCAGGCGTAATGGTGCTTGAAGAGTACGAATCAGCAAAAGCACGTGGCGCTAGAATATATGCAGAGCTTACAGGCTTTGGCATGAGTGGTGATGCTTATCATATGACTTCACCACCAGAAGATGGCCGTGGCGCTGCTGCATCAATGCGCAATGCTATGAAGGATGCTGGCTTAAATGGTGATGACATTCAATACATCAACGCCCACGGCACATCGACACCGGCTGGTGATATTGCTGAATCTAACGCGGCTAAGCTTGTTTTAGGTAGTGCGGCACAAGACGTGAGAATGAGTTCGACCAAATCAATGATAGGTCACCTACTAGGCGCCGCAGGTGCTGTAGAAGCTATCTTTTCAGTATTGGCTATTCGTGACCAAGTAGCGCCGCCTACCATCAACTTAGACAACCCATCGGATGGGTGTGATCTTAACTATGTAGCGCACCAGCCACAAGAAGCCAGGATACACTCTGCAATGTCCAATTCATTCGGTTTTGGTGGCACTAACGGTACGTTAATTTTCACGAAAATTTAAACTAAAAATGGGGCTGGTGCTATGGAGACAACAACCTTAGTAAATGGCCAGCCATCACCTTTGGTGGAAGCTTGTGACCGTGGCCTAGCTTATGGCGATGGTGTATTTGAAACTATTGCCTTGGTGCAAGGCCAAGTGCAGTTGTGGCATGCCCACAAGCAGCGCTTAATGTCAGGGCTTCTAACCCTGGGTATCGTTGCAGATGAAGCTTGTGCTGTAGCTTTGGTTGATATTATAGCCCTAGAATTAAAAACTGCTTATGAGCTTTTCAATCACAGTGAAGGGGTCATCAAAATCACTGTTACAAGGGGCAGTGGAGGGCGTGGTTACGCTGCGCCTACGTTTGCTGTACCTACTCGGATTGTCTCTTTTATGCCTTGGCCATCAGGTCGCCAACATCTCTCTAGTGAAGGTGTTTGTGTGCGCATGTGTAAGCACCGCTGGTCTCATAATGCTGCTTTAGCTGGTATTAAACACCTCAACCGCTTAGATCAAGTGATGGCTAGAAGCGAGTGGACAGACTTGGCTATCCACGAAGGCATTGTGCTTAATCAAGAGGGTTGGGTGATTTCTGGTGCTATGAGTAACTTATTCATAGAAATAGGTGGTCAGTTAATCACACCTAAGCTTGATCTGTGTGGCATTAAAGGCACGATGGCTGAGCATATCGCTGGCATCGCAGTGCAGTCTGGTATCACTCTAATACACCAAAATGTGTCTATTGAAGCCATGGTTAAGGCTGATTCGGTGTTTTTGACAAATAGTATCAATGGCATTTGGCCTGTTGTTGAGTTACTGCCTAACGGTGCATGTGAAACTAATATTCACCGTGTATGGCCCATTTCTGAATTGGTCAAACAACTACAACAATCCTTAGCTAAAGATTTAGCCCAACAACCATTGGTGTCTGGGGTATGTTAAAGCGGGCATGGTTTTGGGCGCTGATACTTGTCATTTTAGTGATGGCTTTATTCACCTATGGCGCTATAAGGCAAGTACAAGTGTGGTTGTATGATCCAATTCCACTTTCTGAGCCCAAATTGGTTACGATTAATGAAGGATCTGGGTTGGGTAGTATCAGCAATAAGTTGTATAAAGCTGGGGTGATTGCCCACGCTGATAGCTTTAAATATTACGCCAAGTGGCGCCAATTAGACCGACATATAAAGGCTGGTGAATATCAGTTTAGTGGGTCACTTAATAGTGTTCAAGTATTGGCGCAGTTGGTGGATGGTAAGGTGTTGGAATATCGGTTTACTGTTCCAGAAGGCCTCACATACTACGATTTTGTTTCAAGTTTAAGCAAACACCCAGCGATGCAAGGCAAACCTGTGCCAGAGGCTTCACTATGGCTAACCGATATGCACAGTCGTTGGCAGCATCCAGAAGGCTTGCTCTTTCCGTCTACCTATCGTTTTGCTCAACATAACCAGCCAATAGATATCATAAAGCAAGCCTATTTAAAGCAAATGCAGGTGCTACAATCTGCTTGGGCGCAAAGGGCAGAAGATTTGCCCTATAAAACGCCTTATGAAGCGCTCATAATGGCTTCAATTATTGAAAAAGAAACAGGTTTGGCCAGTGAAAGAGCGACCATAGCTGGGGTGTTTGTGAGGCGTTTGCAAAAAGGCATGAAGCTACAGACAGACCCCACAGTGATTTATGGCATGGGTGACGACTTTAAAGGCAATATTCGGCGCTCAGATTTAACTAACGATACACCATACAATACCTATGTACATAGAGGGCTTCCTCCTACACCTATAGCACTCCCAGGGCTTGCAGCCATTGATGCTGCGCTACATCCAGAAGATGGTCTGAGTTTGTTTTTTGTGTCCAAGGGTGATGGTAGTCACGCATTTTCGGATACTTATCCACAACACCTAGCTAATGTGCGCAAATATCAGCTTAACCAGTAAGAGATTTACATGACTGCATCATTTATATCCATTGAAGGCGGCGAGGGTGCTGGTAAATCTACTAGTATTAAGTACATCAAAAGTAAGCTAGAGTCTCGCGGCATTGAGTGCATTGTGACTCGTGAGCCTGGTGGCACACCCATGGCCGAAGATATTCGACTGTTGCTATTAGAGCACCGTGATGAAGTGGTAGACCCCTATACAGAGCTTTTATTGATGTTTGCCTCGCGCAGGCAACATGTCCAAAATGTTATTCGGCCAGCTCTAGATGCTGGAAAGTGGGTTATTTGTGATCGCTTTACCGATGCATCATTTGCATACCAAGGGTTTGGACGAGGTTCAGACCAAACTTTTATTGCGACTCTTAAGCACTTTGTACACAGTGATCTTAATCCAAACATGACGTTATTGTTTGATCTTGATATTGAAATAGGTATGGCAAGGGCTGGCAAGCGTGCCGATTTTGACCGTATTGAAACAGAGGCCATGAGTTTCTTTGAACGGGTGAGGCAGGGTTACTTAACTCAAGCTAAAGCAGAGCCTGGCAGGTATCGCATTGTTGATGCAGCTCAATCTATCGATAATGTAGAGGGTCAGTTAGATGTTTTTCTGGCTCCCTTATTGGCTTCTGCTAGAGATTGATGATCATGACGAACCCAGACAATGCTTTTTCCTTAGAGATATTTCCCTGGCAGCAGAACCAGTGGCAGCAGCTTAACCAAATGATCCAGCAGCAGCGCTTACCCCATGCTTTAATTGTGGGTGGCGTGCCTGGGCTTGGAAAATTTACCTTCGTTAAAGCGTTGGCTGCCACGTTGTTATGTCAACAACAGGTCAATAGCAATGCGTGTGGCCAATGTAAGTCTTGCAGATTATTTGCTGCCAATAATCATCCAGACTATAAGTTACTCCAGCCAGCTGAGGTGGGCAAAGCCATCTTGGTAGATCAAGTACGCAGCATTCAACATGCATTGGCGACCACTGCCCAACAAGGTGGTGCTAGGGTAGTCGTGATTAATGGCGCCTCAGACCTTAACCTAAATGCCGCTAATGCCTTGTTAAAACAGCTAGAAGAGCCTGGCGACAACAGTTATTTTTTACTGATTCATCAGTGGCCAAAGGTGGTACTGCCTACTGTACGAAGTCGCTGCCAGTTGTTGGATATTACTAACCCTACACCTTCGCAAGGTTTAAGCTGGCTGCAGCAAAAATTAGCTGCTGATAAGTTGAGCACGCAAGATACTGAGCATTTATTACGGCTAGCTAATGGTGCCCCACTTAAGGCCATAGAGCTACATACCTCAAATGCGCAAGCGTTACGCCACCAAATGTTAGTAGAGCTTACCGCTATTTTGAGGGGTAAAAAAAGCCCCCTAGAAGTGGCCCAAATTTGGTATAAACAGCCTCTTGTGCCCATGTTAGGTTGGTGGATTGAATGGCTAAATGACCTTATAAAACTAAAAATGACAGGTGATACTCATCACGTGTCCAATCTAGATATTATTAAATTACTTCAAGCTGTGGCTGCCCGCAGTGACATTTTGGCAATTTATAGATTGTTAGAAAAGCTCACTGAACAACTTAACTTTATTAACCAGCGCCGCAACCTCAATGCTCAGTTGGTTTGTGAAGAATTATTACACCAATGGTATTTTTTAGTAAGGTCGGGTAACTAAACAATGATTATAGATTCACACTGTCATCTTGATAAGCTTGATACGAGTCACTATCCAGATGGTTTGGCAGGACTAATTGCTGCTGCTCAAACTGAGGGTATCTCTGAGATGCTTTGTATTGGTGTGGATACTGATCAGTTTGAACCCATGATGAGCAAAATTATAGGTTATGATTTTATTCATGCCTCTGCAGGGTTACACCCTTTAAGTGTTAAAAGCTTAGACAACTTAGACTTATTGGAGCTGCAGGCTCAACATCCAAAGGTGGTTGCTGTAGGTGAAACTGGGCTGGACTATTTTTACGAAAAAGATAATGCAGATTTGCAGCAACAATCGTTTGCTGCCCATTTACAGCTTTCAAAACGCCTTCGAAAGCCTGTTATTGTGCATACCAGAGACGCTAACGAAGACACGCTTACCTTACTCCGAAACGAAGCTGACTTAAGTGTAGGTGGTGTAATCCATTGCTTTACAGAAGACTGGGACATGGCAAAAGCTTGCTTAGACTTGGGTTTTTATATTTCTATTTCTGGCATAGTCACTTTTAATAACGCAAGTGCGTTAAGAGACGTGGTCAAAAAAATCCCTATGGATCGACTGTTGGTAGAGACTGACTCTCCTTATTTAGCCCCAGCTCCCCATCGTGGAAAACAAAATGAGCCTAAACACGTGCGTTTGGTAGCGCAGTATGTGGCTGATCTTAAAGCGATGCCCCTGACACAGCTAGCCCAACAAACAAGTGAAAACTTTACAGATCTGTTTTTAGCATCACGTTAGTTAATGCAATGTGTTGGTAGAATTATTTGTTTTAATTGATGGCCTTTTTTGTTTTTTATGACTATTATATCTCTGGTGGTCACAGTACGACTAACTTAAAGCTGATCGATTAATCCACATAATTGAAGGTATCGCCATGAACTGGGGCATTGCTGCAAAGCCAAGTATTCCTACCTACTTTCCACGGGAAAAAGAGACCCGCAAAGTACGTGAGTTTAAGCGTAGGGAAGAGGAGATACTTGAAACTGCATTGCAGCTTTTTCGTGTTCATGGTGAAGATAAAGTAACTGTAGAAATGATTGCTGACAATGTTGGCATTGGTAAAGGCACCATATACAAACACTTTAAGTCAAAATCAGACATCTATATTTCACTGCTCATCAATTATGAAAAGCAGCTGTCTAGTCTATTGGCGACAAAAGACTTCTCAGATCCAGAATCTTTGTGGCGTAGCTACTTTGAATTTCGTATGAACGACCCTGAACAAGCTTTGTTGTTTGATCGTTTGGAAGACCGATTGATCAAGGGCGAAGAGTACGAAAATGAAATCAGCCAAGTGCATAAAGTACGTAATGAAAACATGCAGGTGCTCACCACTTTAGTTGAAAAGCGCATTGATTCAGGCCGTTTGGAACAAGTGCCTGCCTATTTTCATTTATCGGCGTCTTGGGCATTAGTTCATGGCGCTTTAGCATTGCATGATTCTGGTTTTTTTAAAGAATTTATTCAAGATCGTGAAGCTTTTTTTGAGTTTCTAATGCAAATAGGTATGCGCATGGGTAATCGTGGGCAAAGTCGTCATACAGAAGTATCTAAAAGGGTGCCTGACTGCAACCCTGCTAGCAAATAGGCCGGTTTGCTTATGTTAGAAGAGTTGATCGACAATGCCCAAAAATTGCCAGACTATGACCTATCCTCCTGGAAACCTATATTCCACGGGGACATGGATTTAGTGATAGGCGCTGATGGCACTTGGTGCCACCAGGGCTCTCCCATACTTAAGGCTAAGATAAAGCAACTCTTTGGGCGCTTGCTACAACTTCAAGACAATGGCGATTACTGGATCATTACGCCAGTAGAGGCATTTCGCGTCACTGTTGAAGACCTACCTTTTATTATTGTATCTGCAGATTTTGTACATAAAAATGGACTGGATGTATGGCAATTTACCACTAACATGGGTGATCAAATCAACTTATGTCAGGCTGATCAACTACAAGTGACCTTCAATGCAGATCAACCTCAACCGAGATTATATGTGCGCGATGGGTTATGGGCTCGTATTAACCGATCAGTGTTTTATCAGCTGGCATTAGCTTGTGATGTAGTCGAATCAAGCCAGGGAGACTGTGCTTGGTTAACCAGTGGCCATCATCGATATTGTTTTGGCCCGGTATAATTGACCTAGTTTGACTAATCAGGGAGTTTTAAAATGCCAGTCCACGAAATTCATCACCCTCTTATTTCACACAAACTTGCTTTACTGCGCACCGCTCATGTAAGTACAAAGCAGTTTAGAGAGCTGTCAAACGAAGTGGCTAGCCTTTTAACCTATGAGGCAAGTAGGGACTTGCCGCTAGAAAAGGTTGATATCGATGGTTGGCAAGGTGAGCCTATTGCCGTGGAAATGTTAGCTGGAAAAAAGCTCACTATAGTGCCTATTTTAAGGGCAGGTTTGGGTATGCTGGATGGCGTAATGCAGCTTTTACCCAATGCAAAAGTGAGTGTTGTTGGATTGTATAGAGACGAAGAAACGTTGGAGCCTGTGCCTTACTTCGATAAAATCATTGCTGATGTAGACCAACGTATAGCTCTTATTATTGACCCCATGTTAGCCACTGGTGGCACATTTTTAGCGACTGTAGATCTGCTCAAACAAAAAGGCTGCAAAACGATTATGGGGTTATTTTTAGTGGCTTCGCCTGAAGGTTTGGCTAAAGTCACAGCCTTGCACCCTGAGGTAAATCTTTATGTAGCAGCCATTGATGACCATCTCAATGAGCAAGGTTATATCATTCCGGGCCTTGGAGATGCTGGAGACAAGATTTTTGGTACTAAATAGGGTGCAAAGCCCAGAGCTAGCCAATTGGTTAGCCAGGGCTATTTTTCCAAAGCCTTTTTATTTAGGGAAGGCCGCTTCTGGAGTGTAGGTTTTAAAGCTTTCTAAATACTGAGCGTTGGCTTGGTCTTGCCACTTAGTATTAGGTAACACTGCGGTGACACACTTATACTTTTCACGGTATTTAGCAGTGTTTTCATTGTCTTCCATCACAATCGCAACCATACCTGCCACCAAACCTTGCTGCTGCTCAACCAATTGGACTGCACCATGCATGGTGCCACCAGTTTCTACCCATTGATCCACAAGTAGCACTCTGGTGCCTGGGGCGTACGCTGGCAGTCGCATTTCCATTGATTGAGTTCTTCCTGAGTAGTTTGTCATGGATGCGCTGTCTGTATTAACGCATAATTTACCCGCTTTTCTTATGGGTAAAAAACCACAACCTATACGGGCAGCAATGCCCGCTGCTAAAACAAAACCCATGGCATCTAGTCCGGCAACAACGTCTACCTCGCTTGGGTCTATGTCTTCACAAAGGTCATCAAGTAAATCTTGATATGCACGACCATTAATATAGATTGATGTGGGGTCTAGCCATGCAAACTTTTCACCTTTTGTATTAGGTGCCATGATGGACAAGTACCAACGATCATCTCTTGGACCTTTGTCAAAACTCATATATTTCTCCTGGTTTTTGTTATTTTAAGGTTTAACAACCTGCATTAATTGGGCTAATTTTTTGGCACATATATTATAAAAATCACCCTCTAGGTTGATACCAGTGGCCACCATAAACAAGTCTACATCTTGGATATATTGCTTTGCATTGTCTGGGGTAATTCCAGACGCTACAGCAAGGGGGGTATTGCCACAGTTGTGGCGAAAGGTTTTGATTTTAGAAACATCAGCAGCGTGACCTGTGGCAATGCCAGAAGTCACCACTAGGTCCATATGATTTGAGGCTAGTTTTGCACAATAAGCATGCTGTGTAGGCTCTACATGGCGTTGTTTCTTAAATGCAGTTCCACCGATATACAAGCCATTCCAGCCGCTATCTTTGCGCACTGCATCAATTCTTTGCGCATCTACTTGGTCATTGACTGCGCGGCGTTCATCGATACAAGCATCATCTGCCCAATACCCATCAACACGGATGCCTTGAGACTGAAGCTCACCCAATATGGGGAATGCAAACTCACCAGTAACCGCTAGAAAATTTATGCCAATCCAATAATCTGGGAATTTGGCTCGAATGCTTTTAATAATAGGTAATAGTTTTTCTTTTTCAAAGTCATGATTGATGAGAAATACCCCAGGGCATCCTGCGTCAATGGCAATGATAATATTTTGATAGGTTTGTTGGTGATCCAATACGTGTATAACTGGGAGAACAATGGGTTGATCACTGCCAAATTTTAAATGAAATTCATGTCGATTCATTTTATTTGTTCCAATTAAAAACCTACGCCACAAAATAGGTAGAAGGACTTTTAGGCTATGACAAGATTAAATCTTAATAACGCTGTCATAGCCTTAGAGATTACATATTAGGGTAGTTTGGGCCACCGGCACCCTCAGGCACTACCCAAGTGATGTTTTGGCTAGGGTCTTTGATGTCACAAGTTTTACAATGAACACAGTTTTGGCTGTTTATTTGGAAGGTTTTCTCACCTTTGTCGTTCTCCAAAATCTCGTAAACGCCAGCAGGGCAGTATCTTTGTGCAGGCTCATCCCACATGCTTAAGTTGACACCTAAGGGTAGGCTTGCATCCTTTAAAGTGAGGTGGCAAGGCTGGTTTTCCTCATGATTAGTGCCTGATATAAATACCGATGAAAGTTTATCAAAACTGATGACTCCATCTGGCTTGGGGTAGTCGATCTTTGGCATTTTTGCGGCTGGCTTTAGTTGCGCATGATCTGGAACCTTATCCTTTAGGCTTACAGGTAACTTACCACCAAACATGTTTTGGTCTATCCAATTAAAGGTTCCACCTAACCACATGCCAAATTTGTGCATTGCTGCACCAAAGTTGCGGGCTTTGTAGAGTTCTTCATGAAGCCACGATTGTTTAAAATTTTCTCCATAAGCCAAGAGGTCTTGCTTACCTTCATCGCCCTTAGCTAATGCGTCAAACAATGTCTGCGCCGCTAACATGCCAGATTTCATGGCCGTGTGGCTACCTTTAATCTTGGCAAAGTTCATAGTACCAGCGTCACATCCAATTAATAGTGCACCAGGAAGGCTCATTTTTGGTAGGGCGAATAAGCCCCCTTTTTCTACAGCACGAGCACCGTAAGAAACACGGGTACCACCTTCTAGGTGCTGCTTAAGAACAGGGTGATGCTTGAGGCGCTGAAACTCATCAAATGGGCTTAGGTGTGGGTTGTCATAGCTTAAATCAATGATTAGACCCACGGACACTTGATTATTGTCACCGTGATACAGGAAAAATCCGCCGTTGGCTCCTTTGGTAAGCGGCCAACCCGAGCCATGGAGTACTAATCCTGGCTGGTGTTTAGCTGGGTCAATGTCCCAAAGCTCTTTAATACCGATACCATAGTGTTGACTAGTGGTATTGTCATCTAGATTGAATTTTTCTATTAACTGCTTACCTAAATGGCCACGGCATCCTTCAGAAAATACGGTGTACTTTGCGTGTAATTCCATGCCCTGCATGTAGCTGTCTTTTTGTTCGCCCGTTGCACTGACACCCATGTCACCTGTAGCAATGCCTTTAACACTACCATCTTCGTGGTACAGCACTTCAGATGCTGCAAAACCTGGGAATATTTCCGCCCCCAAGTTTTCTGCTTGCTCTGCCATCCAACGACACACATTGCCTAAGCTTACGACATAGTTGCCTTCATTATGCATGGGTTTGGGTATAGCGAAACTAGGCATTGTTATACTGCCTGTCGGGCTAGTGAGAATATGCATTTCATCCTTAACAACAGCAGCTGTTAAAGGCGCACCCATGGTTTGCCAATCAGGAAAGAGTTCGTTAAGCGCTGTAGGCTCTAAAATAGCACCAGACAATATATGTGCACCTACTTCAGACCCTTTTTCAACCACACACACGCTTAATTCTTGCTCACTTTCTTGCGCAAGTTGTAGTAGTTTACATGCTGTAGCGAGGCCAGATGGCCCTGCACCAACAATAACAACATCGAACTCCATTGATTCACGTTCCACTACATATCCTCATGTTTTTAATGTTTAACTTATTCAGCCACTTTAACGCCTGTTAATATGGCCTACTGTTCATATTCCGACTTATATTGGCTGTTCTTATACAGACTTTCAATCAATACTGCACAGTATTAGGTGTTAAATGGCAAAAAAGTCCACTTGGAGCTGAGGTTTGTTAAACTAGGTTCCTAATACTTAAGTAAATAGGTGAAGAATTTCACATGCATATAGAAATCATCAGCAGCGATTCGCAGCAAAAAGTGCACGATGAGTTACGTCAATTGCGCTCAGGCGACCGTGTACATTGCAACGATGTAGGGCAATTTTTATTTTGTAAGCGTTTGCTAGAACAGTGGCGCTGGAGCGACGTATTACTATTAATGTTGGATGACCAGAAGCAGGTCTTGAAACAGTTTAAATATAAGCCACCAGCCCATGACGAGATTCCAAGGGAACGCTTACTTAAAGATCAAGAGCAAGTAGTGCACGCATTAGAGAAGGTGTTTGCTCATTGTCAAAAGGTGGGTTTGAAAGTGGTGTCTTTTAGTGATGGTTTGGTTGTAGTGCCAAAGGATCTGGCTGAAGATCCTATGGCATTGTGTTCGGCTGCGGCTTTAGGTATTAATGATTATGAAATCTACACCACCTTTGCAGAACAGTTGGACTAAAGGGTTTGAGGTTTACGCAACCTCGTCCTCCGGTTCCTCTATTTCATCTATATCCAATGGCACTCGCATACCTTTATCAATGCCTTTTCGGGTTTGAGTTTTAGATTTAGCTTTTTGTAATTGAGTTTCTATTTTTGAGCTCAGTGAGTCTATAGCACTAAACATATTATCGCCCCGAGCCTTGGCAAATATTTCGTGCCCAGTATCCAGATGGAGGGTGGCTTCAGCAAGGTCTTGACTACCTTCCTTATCCATTGTGACTTGAATGTTGGTAATGTGATCGAAGTGGCTTTCATTTTTCTGCAGCTTGGCCATAATACGTTCTTTTATGGCATCCGTAGCTTTGGTGTCGTGACGAGCAGTAATGTTCATTTGCATAATCGATTCCTTATTATCGAAAGTTAAGTATAGAATATAGGCAATGCATCCTCTAGGGTTGGTTCATTAAATAGGGTTATTAACGATAAAAGTAATCGTAGATTAACCGCCTTTAGACTCTCAAAAAGTAAATTACTTTTGCTTGAGTCGTGCTTTTAATAGACCACAAATTGGATGGGATGGGAAGCGCTTACTTGCCTAAGAGTAAAAATAATTGATGCCTACAGTAATTAATCTAAAGGTCAAAAATAGTGAAGTGTGATTACGATATTGTGATTTGTGGTGGTGGTATGATCGGTGCAGCATTAGCGACACTTATGGCACCACATGGATTTTCAATTGCATTGGTAGAGGCCCAAACCCCAGCCGCATATGACTTGAGCCAAAAATTTGATCTAAGAATTGCTGCACTTAGCCCCAAGACGGCCCAAGTCATGCAGCAATCAAGTGCCTGGGAGATACTTCAAGGTATGCGCGCGTGTCCATACAAGCGAATGCGGGTATGGGAGGTTGCTGGTTTTGGAGACCTAACCTTTGAGGCCAAACAAGTGGGTGCGCCTGAGCTAGGTCATATTGTCGAAAATAGATTAGTGCAGCTTAGCCTTTGGCAAGTTTTAAAAGAGTATGAAAATGTGGATGTGATTTGCCCAGCATCTCCTCAAACCTTTACCCGTGATGGCCCAGTCACCCATATAGAATTAGATACGGGACAACGCCTGTCATCCAAACTACTAGTGGGTGCTGATGGTGCCCAGTCCAGAGTTAGAGAGGGCTTTGGGATTGGGGTGAACCGTGGTCAATATCAACAGGCTTGCCTAGTGGCTTCTGTGACCACCCAGCTTGGCCAGCAAGACATAACTTGGCAGCGGTTTGTAAATACGGGGCCACAAGCATTTTTACCAATGCTAGGACAGCATGGCTCTGTGGTTTGGTATCATCAAGCTGATAAAGCTAGAGCATTATCAAAGCTATCAAATGAGGCATTAACTGATGAAATTATGGATCAGTTCCCACCTGAACTTGGTCAAATTTTGGTCACTGACAAGGCCTCATTTGGCCTGCAAAAGCAACACGCTCAAAGCTACTGTGCTAGTGGTATGGTGTTGGTTGGTGATGCGGCACACGTGATCAATCCTTTGGCTGGTCAAGGTGTCAACTTGGGTTTTCAAGACGTTTCGTGTTTGGCTAATGTGCTCTTGGATGCTGAGGCAGCAGGCGAACACTGGTCAAGTTATCAGGTGTTGGTTAGGTATCAAAAACAACGTAAGCTTGCCAATAGTATTATGCTCCATAGCATGGACGCTTTTCATCATGGCTTTAGCCAAACAGATACGAAGAGTAAATGGGTACGAAATTTGGTGCTTGCCTCAGCTAAAGTTCCCCTGATTAAAAAGCAAGTCATTAAGTATGCTATGGGTTTGTAGCTTGGTATTTGCTATTTGTGTTAAAGAATACTTTTCTAGCAACCTATTTCAAATTATACTCAAGTTATTATGTCAGAGTAATAAGCAAGCTATGTAAGCGCTTTTGAACCCATTATTGCCGCAATCAAAAGCATTTTATTGCGGTTTTTAAATCTATTAATTGGTAAAACTATGTCCGCAGCACCAAAATCCCACACTGCATTTCGTTTTTTGCGCCAGCAAACGATAGATTCTTTAAACATTAATATCCAAGAATACGAGCACATTGTTACAGGTGCTTCGCATATTCATTTGGCAAGTGAACAAACGGAAAATGTGTTTTTAGTAGCTTTAAAGACCATGCCTCAAGATTCATCTGGTGTAGCCCATGTGCTGGAACATACGGCCTTGTGTGGTAGCGAAAAGTTTCCTGTGAGAGACCCTTTCTTTATGATGATCAGGCGCTCTTTAAATACGTTTATGAATGCTTTCACTAGCAGTGATTGGACTGCCTATCCTTTTGCAAGCCAAAATAAAAAAGATTTTAACAACTTACTTGAAGTTTATTTGGACGCTGTATTTTTTGCCCGTCTAGATGCCTTAGATTTTGCCCAAGAAGGCCACCGTGTGGAATTCGTTGATGATGAACAAGGCCAGCAAAGCCTAGCTTATAAAGGGGTGGTGTTTAACGAAATGAAAGGTGCGATGAGTTCGCCTGTAAGTCAGTTATGGCAGACATTAACTAAGTACTTATTTCCAAGCACAACCTACCACTTTAATAGTGGTGGAGAACCTTCGGATATTCCAGACCTCACACACGCGCAGTTGTTATCCTTTTACAAACGCCATTATCATCCATCTAATGCAATATTTATGACCAGTGGTGATATTAGTGCAGCCACTCATCAAGAAGCGTTTGAGTCCCACGCATTACATCGTTTTTCAGCACAAAAAATAGACCTTAGTGTGCCTGATGAAAAACGTTACTTTAGCCCCTTAAAGGTTCAAGAAAGCTATCCAGCTGCAACGAATGATAAACAAGCAAAGAGCCATTTAGTATTGGGCTGGCTATTGGGCCACAGCACCAACTTGAAACAGCAAATGCGGGCAAATTTACTATCACGTGTGTTACTTGATAACAGTGCTTCGCCACTGCGCAAAGAGTTAGAAACTTGTGGTGTAGGCACAGGGCCATCTGCGCTTTGTGGCTTAGAGGATTCAAATAAGGAAATGACATTCGTTTGTGGTCTAGAAGGTGCACAAGCCAAAGATGCAGATGCCTTTGAAACCTTGGTGTTAACCTGCCTACAAAAAGTAGCGGATACAGGCGTGCCTCAAAGTGAAATTGAGGCTGCCTTGCATCAGCTTGAGCTTGGGCAACGTGAAATAGGCGGTGATGGTTATCCGTTTGGTATGCAGCTTATCCTCAGTGCACTGCCTGCAGCTATTCATGGTGGTGATGCCTTAGCTGCGCTAAATCTAGACCCTGTTTTGTTAGAACTGGCTGAAGATATTAAAGACCGCGACTTTATACCCGGTTTAATAAATGATTTGTTGATTAACAATAGCCACCAAGTGCGATTGACATTGGTTCCAGATGAACTGATGTCAGCTAAACGAGATGCAGCAGAAAAGCAGCGTCTAAGTGACATGCTCATTGCGATGGATGCACAACAACGCCAGGTTGTGATTGATGAAACGGCTGCGTTGTTAGAGCGTCAGTCCCAAGAGGATGATGCTAATATTTTGCCGGAAGTAACCAGGGATGATATTCCAGCTTCCCAGTTTATCGCAAGCCCTACATTGTCTAACAAAGAGTTAGGCTGGGAGTTCTATGGCACAGGTACCAATGGTTTGGTTTATCACCAGCTAGTCATTGATTGGCCACAAGTAGACAATAAGACCTTACCTTACCTTAATTTACTGGCCCAACTAATGACCGAATTAGGCATTGGTAAACAGGACTACTTATCAGTCCAGGCGACACAGGCTGCCGTTTGTGGAAGTCTTTCTGCCTACTTGTCGTATCGCGGCCAAGCCACTGACGCTGACCAATTGAATGCTTATTTTATGCTAAGTACTAAGGGTTTAGTAAGTCAACAAACTGCGATCGTTGATTTGCTAAAGCAAACTTTGCTGTCTGTGCGTTTTGATGAGCAGCAGCGGATTAAAGAATTAGTAGGGCAGTTGCGTTCACGTCGTCAACAAAGTGTTGGCCAAGCCGGCCACAGCTTTGCACTTGGAGCTGCAAGTCGCTATATGAGCTCTGGTGCAAACCTGCAGTTCAATGTCAGTGGTTTGAAAGGCTTAGTGTGGCTTCAGCAGCTAGATGACGGTTTAAAAGATGAGCAAAAGCTATCAGACTTATGCGAGACGCTATCCATGCTTCATACAAAACTGTGTAAGCAACCATTGCAGCTTGCAAGCGTAGGCGAAGAACAGCAGCAGGCTAAAATACAAAGCACATTTACTGGCGCTTTTGCAGATCAAGTCGGTGTGCTAAAGGGTGATTTTGAGTGGCCTTATGACAAGCTTGGTAGTGCAGCAGAAGAACAAAAGTGTTCGAAACCTGTACAGCAATTATGGACGACCAATACCCAAGTTAACTACTGCGCTAGATCTTTTGCTACCGTATCAAGTGCCCATCCAGATGCTGCTTCCTTGGTTGTTTTGGGTGAAGTGTTGCGCAATGGCTTTTTGCACCGGGCCGTACGTGAGCAAGGTGGGGCCTATGGGGGGGGGGCTGGGCAGGATAATAACAACGCCTGTTTCCGCTTTTACTCATACCGTGATCCTCGCAGTGAAGACACTTTTGAAGACTTTAGTGCCTCCGTAGACTGGGTACTCTCCGACCAGTTGTTAAACCAACACCTTGAAGAAGCTGTGTTAGGTGTGATTGGCAGTCTAGATAAACCAGGATCTCCAGCAGGTGAAGCTTTGCAGGCTTACCAAAACGGATTGCATGGTCGCAGTGCAGAGGTACGTCAGGCCTTTAGACTGTCTATATTGGCTGTTAGCCTAGATTCTCTGCAAACAGTGGCTCAGCGGTATTTAAAAGGTGGTAAGCCTTTTGAAGCAGTGGTTGCGCCAGCACAACTAGCTGAGCATGATTATTTCAAAGAATTTGAAGTCTATAGTGTATAACAATGACTAAGGATTTTGAAAAGTTAACCACTTAGTCAGTTTTTGGTTGACCCAAACTGTTTTATTGTTACACTTGAACAAGTGCTCATTTTTTAATGCTAGGTTTTCATGCTCAAAAACACTAATAATAATTCACAAACGACCTTGTTGCAGGTCAAAAACATTAGTAAGAAATTTGGCGATTTTTATGCCAATGATGATCTAACCTTATCCATCGAAATGGGAAAGGTTCATGCTCTATTGGGAGAAAATGGTGCAGGTAAGTCTACCCTGGTAAAAATGATGTATGGTGCGCTCCAACCAACATCAGGCCATATTTTTTGGCAGGGCAAACAGGTGTCAATTACAAGCCCAGCTCACGCCCGTGACCTAGGTATTGGCATGGTGTTTCAGCACTTTTCACTGTTTGAAGCGCTCACCGTGGTAGAAAACATCAGTCTTGCATTACCGCCAAGTCTTCGAAAAGGTGACTTAAGCCAGCGTATAGCTGATTTATCACATGATTATGGACTACCACTTAACCCTGCTGCATTGGTCGCTGATTTATCCGTAGGTGAAAGGCAACGCATTGAGATTGTGAGATGTCTATTGCAGCAGCCTAAATTATTGATTATGGACGAGCCTACTGCTGTGCTTACTCCACAAGAAGCCCAAGCCTTGTTTGCAACTTTGCGCCGCTTAGTGGAAGAAGGCTGCGCGGTACTTTACATCTCTCATCGCTTAGAAGAAGTAAAGCAAATTTGCCAAGATGCAACTATCTTACGTCACGGAAAATTGGTGGCTGAAGTGGATCCTCAACTAGAAACTGCAGCGACCTTAGCCCAACTTATGGTTGGAGCGAGTGTGCATGAGGTAAAACGAGACACTAACAATGATGTAGGTGCTGTGTTGTTGTCTTTGACTCAATTATCTCAAGTCTCATCCGCCCCTTTTGGGGTAGATTTGTTAGCGATTGATTTACAGGTAAGAAGTGGAGAAATAGTTGCTATAGCTGGTGTTGCTGGTAATGGCCAGGGTGAACTATTTAGTGTGGTTTCAGGTGAACAAATGAACCCAGATCAACATTTTATTTCGATCATGGGGCAGGTAAGTGATGGACTTAACATTAACCAGCGTCGTTGCCTTGGGGCTGCGTTTGTTCCTGAAGAGCGAATGGGCCATGGCGCAGTAGAACATTTAACCTTAACTGATAACATTTTGCTTTCTAGACATGCGTGTAACGACACTGCAGCATCTTTGGATCGGGGCTGGCTCGGCATTGACCGGTCTCAACTTGCACTGTTGAACAAGAATATCGGTAGAGACTATGACGTTAGAAAGTCTAAAGAAGACGCTACAGCAGCATCTTTGTCTGGAGGTAACTTACAAAAATTTGTTGTGGGCAGAGAGCTTAACCGGAAACCCAAAGTATTGGTGATCAATCAGCCTACGTGGGGTGTTGATGCGGGTGCAGCGGCGCTCATTCGACAAGCGGTGATCGATTTATCACGACAAGGTAGTGCCATTTTAATTATTAGCCAAGATCTTGATGAAATTTTCGAGTTAGCAGACAGTATCGCTGTTATGTCTCGGGGCCAATTGTCTACTACTTATGCAGCAGGCGATTTGTCACGCGAGGACATTGGTTTAATGATGGCCGGATCCCACGAAAATCATGCTATCCAGGCTGGGGCTTAACATGCAACTACTTTTAGAAAAACGCGCTCAAGCTTCAGGTGTAATGAATTTATTTTCTCCACTTTTGGCCATATTACTTACGGTGATCATGGGTGGAATAATGTTTTCAGCCATGGGGAAACCACCTTTAACTGCACTCTATATTTATTTTATTGACCCCTTAACCAGTTGGTGGTCTGTAGAAGAGGTGCTGGTAAAAGCGGGGCCATTGGTACTCATAGGAGCAGGGTTAGCAGTTTGTTTTAAAGCGAACGTGTGGAACATTGGTGCTGAAGGTCAGTTGACTGCTGGCGCACTTATGGGGGCTATTATCCCAGTCATGTGGGGTGATTGGCAGTCTCCTCTAGGCCTTCTAGCGATGCTTGTTTTAGGCGCTTTGGGTGGTGCGTTATTTGGTTTGATTCCGGCTTGGCTAAAAACTCGCTTTGGAGTAAATGAAATCTTGACCAGTTTGATGCTAGTTTATATTGCCCAGTTACTTTTAGATTGGGTGGTACGCGGCCCATGGAAAGATCCTCACGGTTATAACTTCCCCAAGTCGGTGTCCTTTGAAGGCTGGCATCAGTTACCAATGTGGGGTGATGGAAGAATGCACCTTGGACTTGTTGTTTCATTAGTAGCCGCCTTAATTTTGTTTTGGGTTATGCGCCACACACTCAAAGGGTTTGAAATTAGTGTGGTCGGCAGCGCGCCTAGAGCAGGTGCATTTGCTGGTTTTTCACAAAAGAAGATGGTGTGGTTTTGTTTTGCACTTTCTGGTGGCTTGGCAGGCCTTGCTGGATTAATTGAAGTAGCAGGTCCAATTGGTCAGTTACAGCCCCATATTTCACCAAATTATGGCTTCACTGCCATTATCGTAGCCTTTTTGGGGCGTTTGAATCCAATGGGTGTGATTTTTGCTGGCCTGTTGTTGGCGATTAGTTATATTGGTGGTGAAGGTGTGCAAATCGAATTGGGTATATCTGATAAAACGACTCAGGTGTTTCAGGGTATGTTGTTATTTTTTATTTTGATGTGTGATACGTTAATTCTTTATCGTTTTAAATGGGTTAGTGCTAAAACTACTGAATATAACAAGGTGAGTGCATCATGAGCCCAATAGAAGCGATATTACTCACCATTATTACAGCCTCCACGCCCCTATTATTAGCGGCTATTGGTGAACTGGTGGTAGAGCGTTCAGGAGTGCTGAACCTTGGTATAGAAGGCATGATGTTAATGGGTGCCGTGTGTGGATTTGTTGCTACTCATGTCACAGGCTCTCCATGGGTAGGAGTCATTGCCGCAATCTTTGCAGGCATAGCGACCTCCTTGTTGTTTGGTATACTGACTCAAACATTAATGACAAATCAGGTTGCAACAGGTTTGGCTATCACGCTTTTGGGCCTGGGGCTTTCAGGATTGATAGGAAGTGGCTTTGTGGGGCTGCCAGGTATAAAGTTGGCAAATATTTCTATTCCATGGCTAACAGAATTACCTTATATAGGCCGTCTGGTGTTTGGCCAAGACCCCCTAGTGTATATTTCTATCGTGTTAACAGTGGGTGTTGCTTATGTATTGAACTACACTAGAATAGGTCTAATTATCAAGGCTGTTGGACAAAATCATGATTCAGCTCATGCTTTAGGCTACCCTGTGGTGACCGTTCGATATGCCTGCATTGCTTTTGGTGGAGCTACATCTGGACTTGCTGGTGCTTATTTATCCTTAGTCTACACGCCGCAGTGGATAGAGAATATGACGGCTGGCCGAGGCTGGATTGCACTAGCATTAGTGGTATTCTCTACATGGTTGCCTGGAAGATTAGCGATGGGTGCATATTTGTTTGGTGGTGTATGGATTTTAGGGCTTTATGCCCAAGGCATGGGGGTAGGAATACCGTCACAGCTACTGTCTTCACTGCCGTACGTTGCAACTATTTTGGCGTTGATCATTATTTCTACTAATCGCCGCCTGTCCGTTATCAATACCCCAGCCTCTTTAGGGCAAGGGTTTGTGCCTGACCGTTAGCGTACCAACGGTCACTATTGCTGTAATATTTTAATAATAATTCATCATTATTGGTGAGGAGAAGCCTTATGAAGAAGTTGCTCACAGCTGCAGCCAGCATTGCGCTAGTTTCAGCCCTATCTATCTCTGCAGTTGCTGCAGATAAACTCAAAGTTGGTTTTATATACATTGGCCCACCTGGGGATCATGGCTGGACATATCAACATGATGTGGGCCGCAAAGCCATAGACGCTCGCTTAGGTGATCAAGTTGAAACTGTGTTTGTTGAAAATGTTCCTGAAGGCCCAGATGCTGAACGTACAATTACCCGTTTGGCCCGTCAAGGCGCTGGATTAATTTTCACTACCTCATTTGGCTACATGGACCCAACTTTAAATGTTGCGGCTAAGTTCCCAGATGTTAAGTTTGAACATGCCACAGGCTACAAGCGTAGCGATAACGTCTCTACTTATGCAGCACGCTTTTATGAAGGCCGTTACGTGATTGGTCAGATCGCAGCTCAGGTTTCTAAGACTGGCGTAGCAGGTTACATTGGTTCTTTCCCAATTCCAGAAGTAGTGCGTGGTATCAATGCCTTTCTTCTCGGCGCTCAAACCATTAACCCAGACTTTAAGCTTAAAGTAGTGTGGGTAAACTCTTGGTTTGACCCAGGCCGTGAAGCAGATGCTGCTAAGGTGTTGATTAGTCAAGGTGCTGACATCATTACTCAACACACAGACTCAACCGCGGCCGTGCAAGTTGCACAAGAGCAAGGTGTTAACGCCTTTGGTCAGGCTTCAGACATGGCTGCCTTTGCGCCTGATGCGTTGTTAACATCTATTATTGATAACTGGGATGACTACTACGTCGATCGCACTCAAGCAGTATTAGATGGTACGTGGGAAAGCATGGATACATTTGGTGGTATGGACAGTAACATGGTTAACATGGGTCCATTTATCAATATGTCTGAGGATGTTAAGGCGATGGCACAAGCTACTACTGCTGCGATTACATCAGGTGAACTACACCCCTTCGCCGGCCCTGTATATAAGCAGGACGGATCGATCGGTGTGCCAGCAGGTGAGACCTTAGCTGGTTTTGGTCTTGCAGGTATGGACTGGTACGTTCAAGGTGTGGACGACCAGCTATAAGCCAGTAAAAGGAATTGTAATTGTAATAGCACTTACTTTTATAGCTTATGATAACCTTTATGTTCGTTTAGCGAACATACAAAAAACCCGCTTGTAGCGGGTTTTTTTAGGCTTATTGTTTGAGCTTTGTGACATTAACAAACAGGCTTAACTTCTGACCAGGTTGTAGGTATTTGGTGAGAGATTGATTCCATTTTTGAATATCGTTCACGGTTACACTAAAGCGCTGGGCTATAGCTGATAGATTATCACCAGAGCGCACCTTGTAAGTCAATTTCTTGACAAGTTTACGTTTTGACAGGGCAAGCTTGTTGCCACTGCTGCGCGGCCATATGTTTAGTTTGTCACCAATTTGTAACACAGATTTAGTGCCCATTTTATTCCAACTAGCGATCTGCTTAACACTCACTTTATATTTCTGCGCTATCTCCCAGAGGCTATCTCCACTTTTAACGGTATACGCTATTCTGGCGCTAGCTTGAGTTTGATTAATCTGTTTTTGACGACTAATAACACGTTGAGCAGCACTTAAAGTGTAAGCCTCAGCATCTTTGCTAGCAATAGGGATCATCAGGGTTTTGCCGGCTCTAATCATATTGCCATCAATATTATTTATGGTGCGTAAAAGGTCCACACTCACATGGTACCGATGGGCAAGTCTTAATAAGCTATCACCTGGCACAATTTTATACCTTTCCCATGCCACTCTTTTACTAGGTGGTAGCTGTATTAGGCTGGCCTTAAACGTCTCTAGATGGGCAACAGGGATAAGAAGGTGATGAGGGCCTTGCGGGTCTGTGGCCCATTGATTGAATGCTGGGTTCAAACGATACATTTCATCGGTGGTAATGTTGGCCATTTCGGCTGCTTGTGCCAAATCGATTTGGGAACCTACATCAATTGACTCGAAATAAACTTCATCTGCAATACTGTTAAGAACCTGTGTGCCTGCTTGTTCTGCTACAACCCGCGCCACTGCCAATAGCTTAGGCACATAATTCATCGTTTCTTTGGGTAAGTCTAATGACCAGAAATCTGTTGGTTTTCCAGCTTTTATATTACGCTTAATGGCCTTTAAAACAGTGCCTTGACCACCATTATAAGAAGCAATAGCCAGTAGCCAATCACCATCAAACATTTTATGCAATTGCTGGAGGTATAAGTGAGCGGCTTTTGTGGAGGCTGTGATATCTCTGCGACCGTCGTACCACCAGTTTTGCTTTAAGTCGAAGCTTAAGCCTGTCGCTGGAATAAATTGCCACGCGCCAGATGCACGTCCAGATGAATACGCAAATGGGTCAAAACCACTTTCTATAATTGGCAATAGGGCGATTTCAGCGGGTAGAGAATTATCCAAAGCAGTATGCAGCATAAAATGGTAGTAACGACTTGCCCTAGTTGTAACCCGGTGCATGTATTCTTTATGTTTCTTGTACCAATTATAATGCTGATCAATACGCGCATTGTCGATGTTGCCCAAACCATAATTGGCTACGGTCAGTTGCCAAAGGTCTAGCACAGGCTCTGGAACAACTTCTGCAGAGGGCTTTGTGGTTACGTGAGCAGTAATCCCTAGTGGGCTAATGACTTTAACCTTCGCTTGAGCTTCGGCTAATAAGTTTGTTGCCGCGGCAGTGCTGGCTTCAGTATCAAGTTCAGACCATCCCAGGGAGTTGTCGTTGGCTATTTGTTCTGCAATGGCTTGCGCAGTCAGTGTAGGCTTCATGGCTATTTTATTGTCTACAACTGCAAATGCTGTTGTGTTCTTTATCGGCACTTCACCGAGTTGAACATCAGTGACCAATGCAGCTGGCGCGATTGGTTTTAGAGTCTGAATGGGGGCGCTTTTTTGAGTGCTGCTTGTTTTTTCTGCAGACTTTGGTGTTTCAGAAGTATCAATCGGTAACGGGGCAGACGTCCCTGACACCTGTGGTTGTAAAACTGATGTTTGGCAGGCACCAAGTAACAGTGCAACACCCACAAAAAATGTAGGTTTAAGGGCGTTTTTTGTAAGGCGCTGTAATACAAAACTTATCAAAATAATAATCACATTTTAAATGGCAAAAAGGCGGTAAGTCTAGCAGGCCAGCTGCGTAGGTCAATATAGAACATAAAGTCTTGCTATAGTTCCAATGCTAATTACATTAATAAGCACTAAAATCTATTTTTCCAGCTTCTTAGTGCAGCAAAAACCTCACTAGGCTGGTTTAAAGCATGATTCATGTAGTTTTGTGCACTTTTGATAACGGCCTCATCATGAGTACGCACAAAAGGGTTGATATTGGCTTCTTGCCCAAGGCTAGTGGGTAATGTGACTTGGTCTAGGGCGCGTTTGTCCAGGCACTCTTGTTGTACTTTCTGTAATGCTTTGTTATTGCCATCTACAGCCATAGCAAAGTCTAAATTAGCCAAGCTGTATTCATGTGTTGGGTAAGCTTTGGTGGTTGCTGGTAATGCCATGATTTTACTCAACGAATTGTGCATCTGTTCAGGTGTGCCCTCAAATACACGACCGCACCCAGCTAAAAATAATGTGTCGCCACAAAAAAGTAGACCCAGTTGATCATTATAGTAAGCGATATGATCTAAGGTGTGCCCAGGTATTTCTAAAACATCAAAATCAGCCCCAAAAACTTTAACTGTGTTGCTTTGTTGAAGAGTGTTAGATATGCCTTGGAATGGGCTATTTGCTGGGCCATAGACAGGTATGTCTGGAAAATGTTCCAGAAGAGCCTCAATGCCCCCTGTATGATCTGCATGATGATGGGTAACCAAGATGGCAGAAACGCTTTTTTGAATTTTTAACCCGTGACTTATCACTACCTGCGCATCACCTGGGTCTACGACAATAAAAGAGTTAGAGTTAGATTGAGCAGACTCAATACACCAAATGTAGTTATCATCAAAAGCGGGTAGGGGAGTTACAGTAAATGGGGAAGATAGAGTCTGCATAGGATGATCTTTTTTTAAGGCTATGTGTTTTTCGATAAGAGTAGCCGTGCTGGCCAAATTACGCAAGCAAGGCATGTCAGAATGCCTTATTATAAAGCATGATTGATCATGCTCACTTAAACATATACCGATTTGAAGAACGCCAGTTTGATGCTTGGGCTAAAACCCAAGAAGGGGCTGTCTTAATGGCCCAAGAGCAAAAACAATTGACCTTGTTGATGCCTAAAGTTTTCGGTCACTTTAGTGTTTATTTAGGCCTCAATTCTAAGTTGAGTTCAGCGTTAGCTAGTCCAATCAAAAGTGCAATTGCTTTAACTTCTAATGTTGGGTTTGGCGGTCACGCTTTGATGGACCCACACCAGTTGCCATTAGCTAGTGAAGCCATAAGCCTATTGGTGTTGCAGCATGTGTTAGATATGAGTCATAACCCTCATCAAATTCTTCGAGAATGTGCTCGCGTAATGACCCCCGGTGGCCGGTTGATCATTACAGGATTAAACCCTTATGGCTTATGGGGTTTATGGCGCCATTTAAAATTAAAAAGAGGTGTTCCTTGGCGCGCAAACTTTTTGGCTCAGCACAGGCTTAAAGACTTACTGACACTGTTAAGTTTTGGTGACTTTGACATAAAGCCTGTATATGATTGTGCGCCAGATAGCTGGAAGGCGAGGCCTTGGTCAAGATATATTTTAAATCCCTTTTGTGCTGGTTATATTTTATCAGCTGTTAAGCAAGAGACGCGAGTTAATTTAATCAAACCAGGTTGGACTAAGCAGGCGCTCAACCCACACTTTGGTATCGCCGGACTGGCTCGACAATCAAAGCTTAAAGACACGACCGTAACAAACCCCCTTTGGAGACCAGTTGATTGACCACAGATCAGATAGAATTATTTACCGATGGCGCATGTAAAGGTAATCCTGGCCCCGGAGGCTGGGGTGTTCTTATGCGGTTTAAGGATCACGAAAAGCGCCTTTATGGTGGTGACCCGTTAACGACTAATAATAGAATGGAGCTTATGGCGGCTATTAAAGGTTTAGAGGCATTAACCAGACCATGCAAAGTGGATTTAACCACTGATTCACAGTATGTGCGCAAGGGTATCACCGAATGGATTTTTAATTGGCGTAAGAACAATTGGCGCACGGCAGCTAAGAAGCCTGTAAAAAATGCTGACCTTTGGCAGATGTTGGATAAAGCAGTGCAACCTCACGAGGTAGAATGGCACTGGGTTAAAGGGCATAGTGGCCATATAGAAAATGAAATTGCCGATGACTTAGCAAACCTAGGTGCTGCAGAGCAGACTCAGTAACCACTAAAGGAAAAGATTGTGCGATTAATCATATTGGATACAGAAACAACAGGCTTAGACCCTAAGCAAGGCCACCGACTTATTGAAGTTGGCGCCTTAGAAATGGTCAATCGACGCCTTACTGGAAAGAGCTTTCATGAGTACGTTCAACCAGAACGTGATGTCCCCATGGAAGCGCAGGCAGTGCATGGTATTACCGAAGAGTTTTTGCAAGACAAAGCATTGTTTTCAGCCATTGCTGATCAGTTTATTGAGTTTGTGACAGGTGCTGAGCTAATTATTCATAATGCACCATTTGACCTTGGTTTCTTGGACAGCGAATTAGCGATTGCGGGCAAGACCATAGGTAAGCGTTATCCCAAAATTTCGGACATATGTACGATAACAGATTCCCTAAAACTTGCCAGACGAAAGCACCCAGGTCAAAAGAACAATCTTGATGCACTTTGCCGCAGGTATGGCATTATTAATACGCATCGAGAATTACACGGGGCTTTATTAGATTCTGAGATCTTAGCTGACGTTTATCTAATGATGACGGGTGGGCAAACAGACTTAATGTGGGCTGCACAAACTACCTCAGCTACTGGAGATACTTTAGCTGCAGCTAGTCGGACTGTTAGTTTACAAGGCAATGCATTACCCATACTCATGGCCACCGATGAAGAGATTAATGCTCACCACACGAAACTGCAAACGGTTGCTAAGGCCTCTGGAGACAATTGTTTATGGTTGTCGCCTATAGATTAAAGTAAGCCTTTGGAATGCAGCCTTGATGAGCACTCTGGGCAAAAAACTCGAGCCTGATTGTCTAAGTCTAAAGTAAGAACCCATTCAATAATTGGGTTGAACAAATGTTGTTCACGGGTCACCGTAACGATAGAGAAAAATACCGCGCGCAATACAATAAAAGGCAGCGCTTCCTCAAAAGCGTGCCCAATTTGGCTCTCTTCCGTTATGCCGTTAAAGCCTGTTAAAATGATAATAATCATTAAACCTACAAGTCCAACAGCTGCCACACAAAGCGCCAAAGCAAATGCCAGCATTACTGCTAAAACAGACTGCATTATAAGGCGGGCCTTATCACGTGAGGTGCGTTTGGCACGTTGTGCTTTGGCATAGTCTTCTAAAGAGGTGCGCAAGGCAGAGGGTAGCTTTGCACCAAAACCAAACCAATTAAACTCTTGAGTCATAATACAGCTTAGTAGCCCTGCCAATAACACGGGCATGGTGATGGGTGCCATCTGGAGAAAGAATTGAGCAAAATCCCAACCCGCTTTTTTGGCAATCAAAAGATTTTTTGTGGCACACCTAATAAATTAGTTACGCCACCTACCGAACCTAACGCACCTTGCATCATTAGGCTGCGCAAGAATGACAGGAACTGATTTAGGTCTGCTCAATGCAATTCAATGAGGTGGTCATCGTTGTGATAGTTGTGTTCGTGGGCACCAGCAAGTGATGCTACTTTATGGTGACCCGAGTAAAAACCAACACTCACACTTATTAGGACAGAGGTGACCATTAAGGCATCTAAAAAGGCAAACAACACTTTCGTAATGCTAAACGATAAAGACAGGGTGTGTTAGGTTTAACACCGACAAGAAAGCAGGTGAATAATGCTAACAGCATGTCTTTAATAAAGTAGATACCTACCACCTTAAGCATAAGTAGCAAAATGACCTACAGATTACTGCTCACTTCGTGGTAGATGCCATCTGTCGATGCTAGACCAATAACAATAACAATAGCTTCAATCACCAATAGGCTATTCGGCTAAAGTGGATAACACTTAAGCACGATGTTGTAGCTGAATCGGTTCTGATTTACAAACTAAAGGCTTCTCCATTTTACAGGGAGAAGTCCTTATGGTTGGAGATAGGGAAGAAAGTGAAAGGCTGTGCAGAAAACTAGAGGCCTATATTAACCCATTTTAAATAGCTGGCTTAGGCGTGTGCCAAGCATAACATCGCCTTCAGCTTGCAATCGACCACCCATGAATGCTGCCATGCCGTCTAACTCTCCCGTGACAATTTCACTGAGAGTATCAAGGCTCATTGACATAGTGATCTCTGGGTCTTCATGATTACCAAGAGTAGTGGAGCAATTGGCTTCATCAATGGTGATATAAAAATCATCATCGTCTGAAATGCAAAATTGAAAGGTTGCTTGTAAATCTTCAGCTTCTTCAGCAACGAATGCAGTATGCATCTGTGACATAATTTGAGCGACTGCCATGAGATATGGTCCTTCTAGTTGTTTTGTGTGACCGATTTTAGGTCTTTTCTACAGTTAAATCAAACGCATGTTTGAATTATTAATTTGATGTAGGTTTAGTTATGGTTTTGTGATGTACTAGACTAGAATGGAATGCTATTACTTGGTAAACCCAAGAACTACATCTGGAGAGTTACGTGTTAGATTTTTTGTATGAGTACGGGTTGTTTTTAGCTAAGGTTGTTACCTTTTGTGTGGCGTGTGTAGTAGTGGTTGGTTTCTTGGTAATGGCTGGGCAAAATCGTCGACAACTAGGAAAGGCAGGGCATATCGAGGTCAGAAACCTTAATGAAGAGTTTGAAGACATGACCGATACTTTAGATCATGCGATGATGGATAAGTTTCAATTTAAGCAATTGCGAAAAAGCCAAGAAAAGGCCGACAAAGTTCAGACCAAGTTGGATAAAGCTGAAGCAAAAAAACAAGCCAAGCAAGAAAAAACGGAAGGCTTGGCAACGGTGGCTGAACAAGAAGAGCTACCAGCTAAAAAACGGACTTTTGTACTAGACTTTGATGGCGATTTGAAAGCTAGTGCAGTGGAGTTTTTGCGTTATGAAATCAGTGCAATTATCTCAGTCGCGAAAGTAACTGATGAAGTCATTATGCGCCTAGACAGCAGTGGAGGCATGGTTCACACCTATGGTTTAGCCGCATCGCAACTGGGGCGTTTGAATACAGCCAATATACCTCTGACTATTTGCGTTGACCAAATTGCTGCCAGTGGTGGCTACATGATGGCCTGCATGGCAAATCACATTACCGCTGCACCATTTGCTCTGGTTGGTTCTATTGGTGTAGTGGCTGAGGTTCCAAACGTACATCGATTGCTGAAAAAACACTCAATTGATGTTGAGGTTCTTACTGCAGGTGAGCATAAGCGTAGCCTTACTATTATGGGAGAGAACACGCGCAAGGGGCGTGAAAAGTTTGTAGAGGATTTACAACAAACCCATGGCTTGTTTAAAAGCTGGGTAAAGCAGCAAAGACCTCATTTGGATTTAGAAAAAGTAGCAAATGGTGATGTTTGGTATGGGCAGCAAGCAATCCAAATGGGGCTTGTTGATGCTGTTGGTACCTCTGATGAAGTCTTACTTGAAGCAGTGAAGCAAAGTGATGTCCTGTTAATCGAATACGTGGCTAAAAAGACCATGGGCGAAAAACTTGGTATAGCAGCTGCAACAAGCTTAAATGTTTTAGGTAACCGAGTCCTCTCTAAGGCCCGTCGCCACTCTATAAGTCACTAAGCCACTATAAGGAGTGACGCCATGAATTCTTTTAAAAACCTGTGTAAGCCAATGATACCTCGTTTTTTACCCAACCAAGACATGCCAGTTCGGATAGGTTTAGTTGTGTTAGCAACAGATATGGTGCTTGAAGTTGAGTGGCGGGACTTATTCGCTGGTTTGCCTATTGAGGTGCTAGTCGCCAGGATTGCTTGTGCTGCAGAAGTTACACCTGAAGCTTTGTTAACAATGGCACAGCAAATAGGCCACTGCGCAAGCTTAGTCCTACCGGATGTGACCCTTGACGCCATAGCCTATGGCTGCACTTCGGGTAGCTTAGTTATTGGTGAAGACAATGTGCAACACCTGTTGCAGCAAGGTGATCCAAAACAAGTAACTAGCAATCCATTTAGTGCTGTAAAAGCTGCTCTGGGCCATGTTAGGGCCAAAAATATTGTCGTGTTGTCACCTTATGTAGCGGCTGTAAATGAACCATTTTATCAAGCATTATGTACTGCTGGATTCAATATTGTTGGCTGGGGGAGCCTAAATTTAACCCTAGATAGGGAAATAGGGTCTATGGACCCTGAGCACCTGCCAGCACTAATTGATCAATTGCTCACTGAATCTGACGTTTTACCAGATGCAGTGTTTATTTCTTGCACTAACTTTAAGGCGCTGGCCAAATTGGATGAATTGGAACAATGTTATGGTTGCTATTTTATGTCTAGCAATCAGGTGATGGCGTGGCATTTATTACATCAACTAAGTATCAGCTTGCCAAATCCGGTTGCTGGACGCTTATTGAATGAACTGTAAGTTTAGCCTTGGTCATTTGTCGATAGCTCGCAAGAGCACCATGGATTAACGTGCCTTCTATTTCTGAACTCTCAGAGTTTTATAAGCCAGTGTCAAAGGCGCAACAGGCTAACCACCGCTTAATGCTTGTAGTGGCGATGGACGAAGACTTAGGCGTAACAGTAGCCCGTCAGCTTGCTCACATAGACACTAGCTGCTTATGGGTAGATGTTTTACCCGAACTTCATTCAATGTCTCATAGTTTGGCCCCTGGACATCAGTTCATCCACGGGACTCAAACTAATCAGCACCTTGGAACATCAAACCAATACGTGGTTTATTGCGCACATCGGGGATTTAATGCCAGTGCCCTATGTGCTCTTAGTGGCACTATTGTTGGTGGTGGAGTATTGATTTTATTGGTACCAGTCTTAGCTCAATGGCCAGCTAACTTTGATTCTCAACTTCAATCGTTTGGGCAAAATGCAGCTAAACCTTATTCATATTTTGTAAAATGGTGGATGCAACAGTTTAGTCATCCTGCTGTATACACGCTCCAAGACCCGATGTTTGTATGCCATCAGGTGAAGCGTCATACATCGCTGCCATTGTTTTTTGATATACGCCCTTCATTGTCGCAGCCTACTAAAGATCAACACGCTATCATTAGACGCCTAAGTGGCGCTTATCACCACCAAGAAAGGCGAGTATTTAACCTCAGCGCCCATAGAGGCAGGGGTAAGTCAGCTTGTTTAGGGTGGTTAATCAAAGCCTTAGGCACAGTCCAACTGGGCCCAGTCCTAGTCACTGCTCCAAGTAAGCGAGCTCTCGGGACATTGGTACAAACTGCCAAACCCACCTTGGTCAAATTTTACGCATTAGATGCGTTGTTAACCCAGCTACCCAAAGCGGCCATGTTGATTATTGACGAAGCAGCCGCTATCCCTTTATCACAATTGGCCAAATTGATGGCTCATTATGGATTGGTCGTCTTATCCTCGACGCAGGATGGCTATGAGGGCAGCGGACAAGGTTACCGGCTTAAGCTGCCACGAGTGATTGAGGCGTTGGGGCTTGACTGTGAGATGCTGAAGCTTACCCAGCCTATGCGTTGGCAGGCTAAAGACCCACTAGAACATTTTATTCGTAGTAGCTTTTTATGTGATGTGAATATTGATGTTTCAACCCAAGTCCCTACTGTAGACATTGGATTGCCGCTATCTTATACACAGATGTCTGGGGCAACTCTTGCTCTTAACACTGACTTATTAAAACAAGTCTACGCATTACTCATGTTGGCTCACTATCAAACTACCCCTCAAGACTTAAGGTTATTGCTAGACCACCCTCAGCATCAAATTATGTTATGTTATCAAGGAAGTAATCTTGTAGCCTTAGCGTGGGTTTCAACAGAAGGAGGGTTAAACGCAGATTTAGCTCAACACATAGCACTTGGAAAGCGCCGTATACAAGGCCATTTATTGGCACAAATTTTGACCCAACAAGCTGGTTTTCCAGAGGCTTGTGTACTACTTAGTTGGCGCATCCAAAGGCTTGTGGTACTTCCATCTTTACAGAGCAATGGTTTTGGGTCTGCACTACTAAACCATCTTTATGAAACAGCACAAGAGGCTAAGGTAGATTTTGTGGGAGCTAGTTTTGCAGCGAACTCAGGTACCTTAGCGTTTTGGCTGTCAAACCAATACCAAGTCGCTTGGTTGGGGCTGCGCGCAGATGCAGCTACTGGACTCAATAGTGTGCAAGTGATTAGGTCAATTAGTCCGTCGGCTCATCGGCTGTCAGGCCAGTTAAATCATCACTTAAGTGGCTATCTATTGTTTGGTGGAAATTTGTGGTTTCAATGTGTGTCCAAAAACACACTGCAGGCCATAAAGGCTAACTGTGCAATGAACACTGCTCCAGCCCTTGATCATGAACAAAAGCAACGCCTCCTCAAGTTATTAGCAATGGGGCAAGCGGGGTTTAGCGGACCATTGCACATAATGTATCAACAGCTACGCACTGAAGCTCACAAACGACAAGTCATGCACGCAGCCCAAAACAACAGCAATAAAGCGCTGCAACAAGGTGTTAGACAGCTCGCATTATCACTACTAGAATCACCGTCTGATCAATGATGCAAAGCACATTGGCTGCAAACTCGGTATACTCCTTGCATTATTCACTTGTCTGATTATTCATGAATCCAATAAAGCTTACCCAATATAGCCACGGCGCTGGTTGTGGATGCAAAATTTCTCCTCAAGTGCTTGATAAAATGCTCCAATCTCAGTTGCCAAAATTTTCTCACCCGAACTTAATTGTAGGTAATGAAAGCCGAGACGATGCAGCAGTTTTTGATCTGGGCGATGGGTCAGGTATTATCAGCACGACTGATTTTTTTATGCCTATTGTTGATGACCCATTTGATTTTGGTAGGGTAGCAGCGACTAACGCAATCAGTGATGTTTATGCCATGGGTGGCCAACCTTTAATGGCGATTGCTATTTTGGGGTGGCCAGTAGATAAACTAGCACCTGAGGTTGCGGCTATGGTGATAGATGGTGCAAGGTCTGTGTGTGCACAAGCAAACATTTGCCTTGCTGGCGGTCATAGTATCGATGCACCGGAGCCTATCTTTGGCTTAGCTGTAACAGGCAGAGTAGCGCTTGAAAACCTTCAGCGTAATGACCAAGCCCAAGCTGGCGATCGCTTAATGCTTACTAAACCTTTAGGTGTTGGTATCTTAACTACAGCAGAAAAACGTGGAATTTTGCGTGAAGAAGACGTTAATCTAGCACGTGACAATATGGTTAAACTGAACAACATAGGCACTAAACTAGCACCTTTAAAAGGTGTTCACGCTATGACAGATGTCACAGGCTTTGGTTTGATGGGCCATTTGGTTGAAGTGTGTGAGGGCAGTAAACTACAAGCTCAAATAGAGTTTAGCAACGTGCCTTTATTAACAGACTTACAGTATTACCTAGATCAAGATTGTGTTCCTGGAGGTAGTGGTCGCAACTTTGATAGCTATGGCCATAAATTAGGTCCCCTTAGCGAAGATCAAGTCAACATTCTATGTGACCCTCAAACAAGCGGTGGGTTATTGGTTGCAGTAGCAGAAGATCAAATACAAGCTGCTGAAGCTATTTGTCATACTGAACAACATGATTGCATCTGGATTGGTCATCTCTTGAGCCCTAGTAATAAACAAAGTTATTGGATTTCGGTGGTTTAACGTGAGCTCTTTAGACCCAAGTGAGCAAATGCCAAACCCTATTAAGGCGTCTCAATTTGAAAGTTTACTTTTAGGTGAACGACCTATGTTTGATGTGAGGGCGCCTGTAGAATTCAACAAAGGTGCTCTTCCAGGCGTACCAAATTTACCCCTCATGTTGGACTGTGAGCGTGAACAAATTGGCATATGTTACAAGGAGCAGGGGCAAGATGCTGCAATGGCTTTAGGCCATAAGTTAGTCAATGGAATGACTAAAAGTCAAAGGGTAGAACAATGGCATGGGTTTGCCAGTGACTATCCAGATGCAGTGTTATACTGCTTTCGAGGAGGGTTGCGTTCCAAAGTAAGTCAGCAGTGGCTGGCGGAAGCAGGTATTGCTATCCCTTTTGTAGAGGGTGGTTATAAAGCTCTTCGTAATTTTTTGATCCAGCGATTAGATCAGTTGGTAGAGGATGTTCCAGCCTTTGTGTTGAGTGGTCGAACAGGTACAGGAAAGACTGAAATTTTGCCGCTGTTTGAACGCGCTATAGATTTAGAAGGGATCGCTAGACACCGAGGTTCTAGTTTTGGCAAATATATTGAAGAACAACCTAGTCAAATTGATTTTGAGAATAACTTGGCTATTGCGCTCATGCAGCTAAATAGAGCCTCTAGCGAACCAGTTATTTATGAAGATGAAAGTCGCCTAGTTGGTTGTCGTTTACTTCCAATAAGCCTTCAAGAAAAGTTAAAAAATTCGCCTATCATGGTCTTAAAAGATAGCTTTGAAGCTCGTGTAGATCGTATATTTGGCGAATACGTGGTCAAAGCAATTGCAGCTTGGACGAAAGAACTTGTAGAGCCTAATAAGGCCTTTTTAGCCTTTGGTGATAGCCTTTTACAAAGCATATTCCGGATTCGTAAACGTTTGGGTAGTGAAGCTCACACTGATCTAGTTAAATTGCTAGAGAAAGCCTTAGAACAGCAGTCTAAGCAAAATGACCTTAGCGGTCATAAGGCTTGGATTGACTACCTACTCACCCATTATTATGACCCCATGTATGATTACCAACTGTCCCTTAAACAGGACCGTGTGGTAATGCAGGGCACCTCAAGTGAGCTTGTTACTTGGTACAAAGCCAACCAAACGTTAATTTCTTAACCTACTCTAAGGACATTTTATTTTATGAAATCAAGAGCCGCTGTAGCCTTGGCAAAAGGGCAACCATTAACCATTGCAGATATCGACGTAGAAGGACCAAAAGCGGGTGAAGTTTTAGTGCGTATGGTTGCAACAGGTGTCTGTCACACAGATGCATTCACTTTATCTGGTGCAGATCCAGAGGGTATTTTCCCCTCGGTGCTAGGCCATGAAGGAGGTGGTGTGGTAGAGGAAATAGGTGCTGGAGTCACAAGTTTAGCCGTAGGTGACCACGTGATTCCTCTTTACACACCTGAATGTGGTCAATGTAAATTTTGCTTGTCTGGGAAGACTAACCTCTGTCAAGCTATCCGCGCTACTCAAGGACAGGGGTTAATGCCTGATGGCACCAGCCGCCTATCCCTTGGAGGTGAAACCTTATTTCACTATATGGGCACATCGACTTTCTCTGAATATACTGTTGTTCCTGAAATCGCTCTAGCGAAAATCAACAAGGCCGCACCATTGGATAAGGTCTGTTTGTTGGGTTGTGGTATCACTACAGGTATTGGTGCGGTGCTCAATACAGCTAAAGTTCAGCCAGGGGACAGTGTAGCAGTGTTTGGTATGGGTGGTATTGGTTTGAGTGTAGTGCAGGGCGCTGTTATGGCAGGTGCTGGACGTATTATTGTTATAGACATTAATGAAGATAAGTTTGAGATGGCAAAAATGCTTGGTGCCACTGATTGCATTAATCCAAAAAACTATTCAGTCCCAATTCAAGATGTCATTGTGGACCTTACTGATGGTGGTGTAGATTTTTCCTTTGAGTGTATTGGAAATGTTGACGTTATGCGCTCTGCACTTGAATGTTGTCATAAAGGTTGGGGTGAATCCGTAATCATTGGTGTGGCAGGTGCTGGCCAAGAAATTAGCACAAGGCCTTTTCAGTTGGTTACTGGGCGAGTCTGGCGTGGCACAGCCTTTGGTGGCGTTAAAGGACGCACTCAGTTACCAGATTACGTTGAGCGCTATATGGCTGGTGAAATAAAAATTGATCCAATGGTTACTCATAAAATGGGTCTGGATGACATCAACAAAGCCTTCGACCTTATGCATAGTGGAGAAAGTATTCGCTCTGTCATCCTCTTTTAGGAAATACCCAACATGTCTTTGAATCAACTTTCAGAAGTTAAAGTGAGCGGTGGCAACCTGTTCCGAATAGAGCACCTATCAACCGCATGCCAAGGTAATATGACCTTCGCAATATTTGTGCCTCCTCAGGCTGGTCAAGCACCAGGTCAGATCAAAGTCCCTGTACTTTATTGGTTATCAGGGCTTACGTGTAACGATGAAAACTTTAGTCAAAAGGCAGGGGCATTTGCCTTGGCAGCAGAACTAGGCATGGCTATTGTGATGCCAGATACTAGCCCTCGTAACGCTAAGGTTGATGGAGAAGGTGATAGCTATGACTTGGGAACAGGTGCAGGGTTTTACGTAGACGCTACTCAACCGCCGTGGTCGGGGGCTTATAATATGTATACTTATGTAACACAGGAACTGCCAGAGCTTATCCAAACTCACTTTGACGTCAATGAAAAAGCTGCTATTAGTGGCCATTCAATGGGCGGCCATGGCGCGCTAATATGCGCCTTAAAGAATCCTGAAAAGTACACTTCTGTGTCAGCCTTTGCTCCTATCTCTTCACCAACACAGAGCCCTTGGGGTAAAAAAGCCTTTACCAGTTATCTGGGCAGTGATGAAAGTGACTGGGCACAATGGGATGCAAACCAGCTAATACAGAAAAACCATACTTTGGGGAAATTAGCGCAAGCTATTTTAATCGACCAAGGCAAAAGTGACCCTTTTTATGCTGAGCAACTGATGCCGCAGCTATTTAACGCGACCTGCAAGCACTTGCAATATCCAATAGAATATCGGGAACGAGAAGGCTACGACCATAGCTACTTTTACATTAGTAGCTTTATAAATGAACATCTTCGTTACCATGCCATTCACCTTGGATTAAGGGCTTAAATAATGTCAGAAAAAAAACGTCAAACTCGACATGGATTTATGGCTAGAGTGTCTAAGTTAGCCCTTGGGGATGATGCTTTGCCTGTGCGCTTTATGTACAAAACTATACCAGAACACAGTAATGATACAGGTTGGCGCCTATTCACCGGGTATGAAACTCTTGGATTTTTGGCCGAGTTTTCAAACCTAGAACCTTTTCCACTAGAACCTATGTGCGACGCAGACTCGACTTTGGATGGTTTGTTAGATAGTAATGCGGGTACTGTATGGGAGCGACCTCCAGATCAAGCGTGGCAACAAGTCCATGACTTCGAAATCCCAGTAGAAGAAGTTGATGTTGAAGTTAGCTAATGAAACTTAACTCAACTGAGTTTAACGCTGGTGCAAGCTGCCCCCTTGTTGTGTTGCACGGTTTATTCGGTGCTCAGGACAACTGGCGTAGCCAAGCTTTAGAATGGGCCCAAAATCAGCATGTAATAACCATGGATTTGCGCAATCATGGATTTTCTGCCCATGCCCCATTGATGGATTATCTCTCTATGTCTGAGGATGTTCTTGAAACTTTGGACTTTTTAAAATTAACAAAGGTAAATTTGTTGGGCCACTCAATGGGAGGAAAAGTGGCAATGCAATTGGCGTTAAACCACCCGCTAAGGATAAACAGCCTGCTAGTGGCAGACATTGCACCGGTGGCTTATGCAGCTCGGCATCAAAAGATACTGTCAGGTCTAAATGCCATCGATCTGCGCACTTTAAGGTCACGCAAGCAGGCTTTAGAATTGCTAATTAAATACGAACCTGACGCAAGAGTGTGCCAGTTTTTGCTTAAGAGCATTTATAAAGACGAAGCAGGGCAGTTTGCTCTTCGCTACAATCTAGATGCAATTGAAGCTAATTATGCATCCATCAGCGCAGCACCCATGGCTAACATAAAGAGCTGTAAGGGTTATATGGGCCCAACCTTGGTGATTAAAGGTGCAAATTCGGCATACATTTTGCCCAAACATAAAGCTTCTTTTGATGCGTTTTTACCTAATGCACAACTTAAAATAATGACTAATTGTGGTCATTGGCTCCATGCTGAAAAACCAGACCTTTTTTGCAGCTTAGTGTCACGTTTTTTGGATCAGCAGCAATAATAAAACAAATCTTTTGGCTGATGACATAGACACCAAAATGCGTGTTAAAATAAGTCCAATAGTGCCAAAAGTCACTATCAAATAATTGCTGTTGAGTCGAAAAAAAACATGACCCGTGCCAAAAAGAAAATGCCAGCTGTAGCAGGTGTGACATTTAATCCCCACAAAAAGAAAAAGATTGTTGCCAAATCTTTTTCTTCTTCAAGTTACCAAACTCGTAAGCAAAAGGGTTTAGCTACTAAAAAGAAACAAACATCTATATTTCAGCAACACCAAGACGAGACTTAGCAAAATGGAAGTAGTAGCCACTTATATTGCTAATGTGCTAGATAACCAAGGCTGGAATTTGTTAGCGCTATTGTGGTTTGTCATTGCAGTATATGGCTATCAAACTTATGCCATTGGGGCTTCTAGACGCAAAGATTCGTTGGCAGGTGTGCTCCATGCCTATCGCCAGCGCTGGATGGTGCGCATGATAAGCCGCGATATGCGTATTGCTGATATCGCTGCTATTGCTAATCTTGAACGATATGTGACCTTGTTTGCATCCTCTAGTCTGCTCATTTTGGCTGGCTTGGTCACGCTAGTTGGGTACACTGAGGATGTAGTCCATATTGGGCGAGGCATTCCGTTTCTCCCACCCCAATCACCATTAGAGTGGCAGTTTAAATTGTTCTTTTTAACGCTAATGTTTGTGTATGCTTTTTTTAAGTTTACCTGGAGCCTCAGGCAATATGGCTTTGCTTCGGTAATGATTTCCAGTGCGCCTATAGTGCAAGGTGATATATCTGAAAATAAAGACCTAATGGACCATGTTAACCGTTCGGCTAAAGTGTTATCAATGGCAGCCAATAATTTCAACTTTGGTCTGCGGGCATATTATTACAGCCTTGCAGTTTTAACCTGGACAATTCACTCCTCTGTATTTATGGCGACAACCTGTGTGGTTGTTTACATTTTATATAGCCGAGAATTTAACTCTAGCTCATTAGCAGAACTTAAGGGTTCTAACGACTCTAAAAATCGGAAAACCTTGGTAGACTATCACCTAATTTAGCTAAAACTTAGCATCAAGAAGGGTTATGGATACCGACGCATACTTAGCTGACGCTAACGAGTTTATCAATACTTTGCCCCACTGCCAGAAATTGGGCATGAAAGTAGTTACCGCCATTGATGGCCAGCTCGCTATAGAGTTGCCATATCGCTTAGAAAATTCAGGCACAGACTCAGAAGGTTATATCCACGGTGGCCTTTTAACCACTATGATGGATACTGTGTGTGGACTTGCTGCTACTTACGCTCTGCCGAGCGCTGAGTTTTGTCCTACGCTAGATCTACGCATGGATCATATGCGACAAACTACAAACAAAGGCTCCATATTTGCGTGGGCTGAGTGTTACAAGGTCACACCTAGTGTTTGTTTTACTCGAGGTTCTGCATATCAAAGTGATCCCAATGACCCCATTGTAAGCTGTGTAGCTACATTTATTCGCAGTGGAAAAGTTTGGACTAAAGGTGGTTTTGTGAAAATAAGTGAGAAGGGACAGTGAAACTAAACAAGCTTATAGAAATAGCAAAACTTCACAATGACTATGCTGCATTTTTGGACTTAATTCCTTACGCTAAATTGATAGGCGTAAGTATAAGTCACGATCCAAAAGGCTGGTTGTTCACTTTGGCCGCAAACCCTGACAACATAGGTAACCCCATTACACCAGCACTCCATGGCGGCGTTGTCGCAGGGTTTATGGAAGTATCAGCAGTCTTGGTTCAAATGTTAACTAGCGAACAAACCCACATTCCTAAAATAATCAACTTTTCTATCGATTATCTTCTTACTGCAGGGGTTCAGCCCACTTATGCCCGTTGCAACATTGCGCGCCAGGGTAAGCGAATTGCCAATATTACCGTTACAGCGTGGCAAACCGATATTTTTGCCCCTATTGCTACGGCCAGAACCCACTATTTATCAGCTGGTCGAGTATAAACAGGCGCTTGTGGCTTGAAATTATTGAAGCCACCCCCATCATTGATCCCGTAACCAATTTACTAGCGCTTTAAGCGCAGCCCAGGATTTACGGAGAAACAACCCCCTATGAGCATTGATACTCAAACTGAGACTTTAGGTTTTCAAACAGAAGTTAAACAACTTTTACATTTGATGATTCACTCCTTGTACAGTAACAAGGAAATTTTTCTACGTGAGCTTATCTCAAACGCATCAGATGCAGCAGATAAAATGCGTTTTGCGGCTGTGTCTGATGGCAGCCTATATGGTGATGATAGTGATCTTGCGATACGTATTAAATTTGATAAAGAAGCCAATACTTTAAGCATTAGTGACAATGGTATTGGCATGGATCGTGCTGATGTAATTGATCATTTAGGCACTATAGCGAAATCGGGCACTTCTGAGTTTTTACAGAATTTGACAGGGGATCAGCAGAAGGACTCTCAACTCATTGGTCAATTTGGTGTTGGTTTTTACTCATCATTTATTGTGGCTGATGAAGTGGAGGTAGTCACCCGCAAAGCTGGGTCAGCGACTTCAGAAGGGGTGTTGTGGCGCTCAAAAGGAGAAGGTGAATTTGATATCTCCCAAGTGGAAAAAAAGAGCCGTGGTACAGAAATAATCCTTCATCTTAAAGCTGATGAAAGTGAATTTGCAGATGCTTTTCGCCTGCGTAGCTTAGTACGTAAGTATTCTGATCATATTTCTATTCCAGTAATCATGATCAAAGAAAATAATAGTGAAGATGCTGAACAGGCCGAATCTGAAGAAGAAACAGTTAACTCAGCAACGGCACTATGGACTAAGTCTCGCTCAGAGGTTAAAGACGAAGAGTATCATGAGTTTTATAAGCATGTTTCTCATGACTTTCATGACCCACTGTCATGGGCACATAATAAAGTAGAAGGTAAGCTGGAATACACAAGCTTACTCTATATTCCGTCAAAAGCTCCGATGGACATGTATCAGCGTGAAGCGACTCGTGGATTAAAGCTTTACGTTCAACGAGTCTTCATTATGGATGAAGCTGAACAGTTCTTGCCTATGTACTTGCGCTTTATTAAGGGCGTAGTAGACAGTAATGACTTATCCCTTAACGTGTCACGTGAGATTTTGCAAAAAGATCCTGTAATTGATTCAATGCGCGCTGCATTAACTAAGCGTGTATTAGACGTATTGACTAAAATGTCGAAGAAGCAACCTGAACAATATGCCACCTTCTGGAAAGAGTTTGGTCAGGTAATGAAAGAAGGCCCTGCTGAAGATCATAACAACAAAGAAAAGATTGCTAACTTGTTGCGCTTCTCTTCCAGCTTTGATGACAAAACGGAGCAGACTCATAGCCTGGCCGAATACAAAGGACGTATGCAAGAAGGCCAAGACAAAATTTATTATGTCGTTGCTGATAATCATAATACGGCTAAGAATAGCCCACACTTAGAGATCTTCCGCAAGAAAGGGATCGAAGTGTTGTTGTTGTCAGAACGAGTCGACGAATGGCTAATGTCTCACATGATGGACTTTGATGGTACGTCATTGCAAGACGTAGCCAAAGGTGCCTTAGACCTTGGTGAAGTAGAAGACGAGTCTGAAAAGAAAGTACAAGAAGAGCAGGCTAAGCAATACGAAGGTCTTGTTGAGCGAGTCAAAGCACTACTTGAAGATCAAGTAGAAAGTGTCCGAATTACACACCGATTAACTGATTCACCAGCATGCTTGGTCGTTGGTGAAGATGATATGGGTCTACAAATGCGTCGAATCATGGAAGCTGCTGGCCAAGCCATGCCTGCTAACAAGCCAACATTTGAACTTAATCCAGAGCACCCACTAGTGGCTAAGCTTAATGATGAAGCAGATGAAGACCGCTTTAGTGAGCTTACAAGAGTGTTGTTTGATCAAGCTCAATTGGCAGAAGGTGGCCAGTTAGAAGATCCTGCAGCTTATGTATCACGCCTTAACAAGCTGTTGTTAGAGCTAAGTGCTTAATTAGCTCTGGTTTAAAGCCCTCGTCTACATATTTAGCCGGGGGCTTTTTTATGCCTCTTTTTTATGTTCCCTTTAGAATGTTAATATAGATTATTGGTTATGCAAAATATTAATGACAGTGCGATACCAAAGGAGACTGCTTGATGACCACAAAACAGCGAGGCCTTCACTTACTCAAACAAGAGTTTGGTGATCGATATAGTGAAAAAGCAAACACCCGTAGCGAACACAGTAGTGGAGAAAGCTACGTTACCGAACTTACTCCAGATGCAGTGTTGATGTTAGACAGCACTGAGGCAGTCGCAAAGGCGGTAAAAATTTGTAGTGAGCACAGTATACCCATTATAGCATTTGGGGCTGGTACCTCTTTAGAGGGGCAGCTAGTGCCAATTTATGGTGGTGTGAGTATTGATTTGACAGGTATGGATAAAGTTTTAGAAATAAATGCTGAGGATTTTGACGTCAAGCTTGAAGCAGGAGTGAGTCGTGAGGCTTTAAACTATGCCCTGAAAGCTAGTGGTTTGTTTTTCCCACTAGATCCTGGTGCTAATGCAAGCTTAGGAGGCATGGCTTCTACTAGGGCCTCAGGCACTAATGCAGTCCGCTACGGTACTATGAAAGAGGTTGTTCTTGGATTAACTCTAGTGACCCCCAATGGTGATGTCATTGAAACCGGTGGTAGAACCAAAAAAAGTGCGGCTGGATACGATCTCACCCATCTCTACGTTGGAGCCGAAGGGACATTAGGTATTATTACTGAGCTAAGGTTGCGCTTGTTTCCAGTGCCAGAAACCATACGAGCTGCAGTATGTAGCTTTCCTAGCGTCGATCAAGCTGCAAAATGTGTCATCGAATGTATGCAATTAGCTGTGCCATTAGCACGCATTGAATTACTTAATAGTTGCCAAATGGGCGCCTGTATAGAGTATTCCAAGCTAAAAGGGTTTACCGCCCAACCAACCTTGTTTATGGAGTTTCATGGTTCAAAAACTAGTGTGGATGAGCAGGTGGATTTAGTTGAGTCTGTGGCACAAGAATACCTTGGTGAAAATTTTCGTTGGGCGAAAACACTGGAACAAAGAAATGAATTATGGACGGCAAGACACAAGGCCTATTTTGCTGGTTTGGCACTTAACCCAGGCGCAAGTGTAATTAGCACTGATGTGTGTGTGCCTATTTCCAAACTAGCTCAATGTATTGAGTTGGCTGAAGCTAAAGCCCAATCCTTAGGGTTTAACTGTCCTTTGGTTGGACACGTAGGAGACGGCAACTTCCACCTGATGATTCCTTATTTTCCTGATAATAAAGAGCAGGTAAGTGCAGCTAATGAGCTAAGCCACTACCTAGTTCAACAAGCACTGGCACTTGAAGGTACTTGCACAGGGGAGCATGGTATTGGGTTACGGAAAAAGGCATATTTATTAGAGGAACATGGTGCCCAGGCTGTGAATACCATGGCGTTGATTAAGCGCGCCCTAGATCCAAAAAACATTATGAATCCGGGCAAGATATTTGACCTCTATTGAGGGGGTATTAGGCACAGTATAGTTCGTGTAGTGTTTTGATTACTTTAGAAGCGCGGACATCTGAAAGAGAGTAATAAATGGTTTGTGATTCTCTACGGGTTTTAACTAAACCATCTTTTCTTAGAACCGCTAAGTGCTGAGATAAAGCAGACTGACTTAAGTCTAAATGATCATTAAGATCCGTAACTGAAAGCTCTTTACCTTCTAAATTACATAAAATTAGCAATCGGCTTTCGTTAGCGATTGCCTTAAGCATTGTAGCCGCAATCTTGGCATTTTCTTTAAGGTCGGCCGCAACTGCAGCTGGTTCTCGTTTTTCGGTGGACATTCGACGATATTCTCCGCTTATATGAAAGCTTTTGATAAAACATTAATTTAATGGTACACCATAAAACTAACTAAATTTTAAGATTGGTATATCATGAATCTATTATGCAACACTATAACCAATAAATGTATAAATTGGAATATTTTTCTCGTATCATTATTACATTATGAAATATAAATTGATCAATTCAGAATTAACTAATAATAATGCCACATTAAATCACATCAAACTCTACGAAAATAGGACAGTGGTCAGAAGGCTTCTCCGCGCCACGAATACTGTAATCAATGCCAGCACTTTTACACTGCTGCATTAAACTATCAGTTAAGAGTATTTGATCAATACGCAGACCACGCTTAGGTTCACGTTCAAAACCTCGGCTACGATAATCAAACCATGAGTAGTCTTGTAGCTGTGGATTTAATTGGCGGTAGCTATCTGTTAAACCAAACTGACAAAGGTCATTTAGCCACTGACGCTCAATGGGCTGAAAGCTTGCTTTCCCCGACTTAAGCCATCGCTTGCTATTGTCATCTCCTATGCCAATGTCTATCGCTTGCGCGGCAACATTGATATCACCCATCACTACGATGTGCTCAGTGTTGACATATTGAGTATTCAAAAGAGCTGTAAGCCCCGCATAAAAATCTCGCTTAGCTGGAAACTTACTAGCGTGTTCTACGTTGTCACCTTGAGGAAAATATCCATTAAACACAGTCATGGTATCTCCAGTTGGCAATTGTAAAACAGCACCTACTAGGCGCCTTTGTGAATCTTGCGTATCTCCAGGAAGGCCTTTGATTTCTTTAAGGATAGGCAGGTTGGTCATAAGTGCCACGCCATAATGGCCTTTTTGTCCATGAAAGATAGTCTGGTAGCCTAACCTTTGCGTTTCTTCTATTGGAAACTCCAAGTCCTGTACCTTAGTCTCTTGCAAGCCAATAACGGCTGGGCGATATTGTTCCACGATGGCTTCTAGCTGGTGTATGCGTGCGCGGATGCTATTTATATTGAAAGATACGAGATGCATTGTTTTAACTCAAGTAGGGAAATGAAAACCAACAATAACGTTGGAAGGCTGCTAAACTTTGATTATTGTAATAGAAATAGTGGCGGGTTAGAACGGATCTAGCCAGTTTCTGTTGGTTTATTGTTTAGCTTCCACCTGGGAAAACGATGTTATGACTTTTGACTTTGATGTGTTTGTTATTGGTGCAGGTTCTGGTGGAGTGCGAGCTGCTCGCATGGCAGCAGGTGAAGGGGCAAGAGTAGCGATTGCCGACGACCATGCCTTAGGTGGCACATGTGTCAATGTTGGCTGTGTACCAAAAAAGCTATATACCTATGCCAGCCACTTTAGCCATGACTTTGAGAATGCCAAAGGTTTTGGCTGGAGCCTAGGATCAGCAAAGTTTGATTGGCCAACATTAGTGGCTAACAAAAAAACGGAAATTTCTCGCCTTAATGGCATTTATGCTAATTTGTTAACTAATTCTGGCGCACAGATTATTCGTGGCTATGCAAGCTTGAAAGATAAACATACAGTCACGGTTAATGGCATTGATTACACTGCGCAGCGTATAGTTATAGCAACAGGTGGCACCCCCAATATTCCTGATGTAGATTATGCTAACTTGCTCATTAGCTCTGACGAAATATTTGACCTTGCAGAGTTTCCCAAGCGATTATTAGTCGTAGGAGCGGGTTATATAGCTCTAGAATTTGCATGTATTTTTCAAGGTTTGGGTAGTCAGGTACAAGTGTCATATCGTGGCGATTTAATCATGCGCAGCTTTGATGACGATGTAAGGCGTTTTGTAGATCAAGAAATGCGCAAGCAAGGCATTGAAATGAATTATCAAAGCCAAGTGACTAATGTTCTTCGTCAAAGTGATAAGAGTCTTTTGGTCACTTTTGCTGACGGTTCAACTAAAGAAGTTGACCAAGTGCTTATGGCCATTGGTAGAAAACCTCGGTTGTCTGGCATTGGGCTGGACACATTGGGGATTATTACAACCGACAAAGGCACCATAGCTGTTAACGAGAAATTCCAAACAAACATTAGTAATGTTTATGCTTTGGGTGATGTCACAGGTGGCATTGAGCTTACACCAGTGGCATTAGCTGAAGCTATGGTTTTAGTTAATCATTGGTTTGGTGATGGTAAAAAACGTATGGATTATGAGCTTATTCCAACAGCAGTATTTACCCAGCCAAACGTGGGTACCATTGGTTTAACGGAGCATCAAGCTCTGCAAAAACATGGTGACATCTCTATTTACCGTTCAGAATTTAAGCCTATGAAACATACCCTTAGTGGCAGCGATGAACGCAGTTTTATGAAGCTTATTGTCGATCTTTCCACAGATAAGGTTGTTGGTTTACATATTGTAGGGGAGGGTGCTGGTGAAATGCTTCAGGGCTTTGCAGTGGCGATGAAAGCTGGAGCAACTAAAGCTGATTTTGATGGGACCATTGGCATCCACCCCACCAGTGCCGAAGAGCTTGTGACTATGCGAACTCCTGGCTAGGCTAGGCTGGGCTACAATAAATTAGCTACATCTAACTAATATCACTGATTCAGGGATTTATAAAACAAAAAGCCTCATACTCTTCTTAAAGGTTTGTGGGGCTTTTCTAATCGTGCCTTAAGTGATCTTTAACAGCGATAGGTGACTTAAAGTTCCAAACCACAAGATAAGATGACGCAACAAAAGTGATAATCGCAGTGGCTTGAATGAGTAGTGAGGCTGACTCACTAATCATCATGCTAGAGGCTGCTAGTGTGGCTATCAATATGGAAAACTCACTGGTTTGTCCTAGCCTAAAGCCAACTTCCCAAGAGGTTGATTTGGACTTGCAAATAGGTCTAATGATAAAGCCAAATACGATTGGTTTTATCGTCACTACAAGTGTTGCTAACACCAGGCACTGAAGCCACACGGCCCCCATCAAAGGGAAGTTAAAACTAGCGCCAATTGAGAAGAAAAACAACACTAAAAAGAAATCTCTAATAGGCTTTAAATTAATAGCAATGTACTGACTGATTACGCTAGATGCTAGGCTTACACCAGCAATGAAAGCGCCAATTTCGGCCGACAAGCCAATACTATGAGCCAACTCAGCAACACCTAGACACCAGCCCAATGCTAAAAGAAATATGTATTCATGGAAGCGGTCAAAGCGTGTAATCAACGGCAGTAATACCCAACGCACAAATCCTAAAGCAGCAAACATGAGTAAAGGTAAGGCCCCAAGGCTTATTAATAAATCTGCGTTAAGAGACAACTCCAATCCCTCACTAAATTGCTCGCCCAAAGTGGTTAACAAGGTCAACAAGATAATGGCTAATAGATCTTGTAAAAGCAATAAACCGACCACGAGCTCACCTGTTTGCTTGTGGTGTAACACTGTAGTTGGGAGTAATTTAATGCCAATAATAGTGCTAGAGAACATTGTTGATGCACCAATAATTAGGCTATCCATCATACCAAAACCAAATCCAAACCCCACAAAGAAACCCAATGCAGCAAAAGCAACAGAGCTTATAAATGCAACCAGGTAGCCTTTACGAAGCATCTGTAACAAATGACTGGGTTGCATATCAAGGCCGATGAGAAACAAAAGGAAAATAATTCCAATGTGGGAGACGTCTGCTAGCAGTTCCGTATCGACTACCCAGGCTAGTCCAAATGGTCCTAATATTGCTCCTAAGGCAATGTACGCTAAAAGCAATGGTTGTCTAAAGTACAAGGATAAAGTGGCCAGTAGCGCCGCACCTGTAAAGATCAAAAAAAATGAAAAAATAACTGATTCCGTGTGCATTCCTATCCCTTGTTAAACTTAGTCATGTGGCCTAACCAAGAACCGTTTAAATAACGTTTCCAAATCCACCAAAGACAAAAAACTGAAATCACACGATAACCCACATGTAACCACCAGACAGCCATAAAACCGTAGGCAGGCGCCAGCCAAGCTAATAGTGGCAAGAAAAGTAGCCACTGGCTAGCAGTCATTAGTATTAATACGGTTTTCCTTCGGCCTGTTATTAGCACAAAGCGGCTTAAAATAACGATGCATGTTTCTAATACCATGGCGATTGCATACCAGGGTAGGGCCGTGGCTGTCAGCTGCTGCAAATCACGGCTCACCAATAATAGCTGTGCCAACCAAGGTGCCATAAAGCCTACCAACATAGCTAGTGCTAAAGCAATACATATACCGGTACTTAGGATCAGGTTGCTCCATTGTTTGACATGCATTTTATTGGCATTAACCATAGCAGCACCCAATACGGACAACGTTGCTTGACCAAGACCAATAGCTGGAAGAATGAGCAGCAGTCCCACATTTAACACGGCAAAAGAAGCCGCCATAACAGAAGCACCTAGAAGGCTTAAAATCCAAAGGAAGATAGCCAAATGCAATGCAAAAATGAATTGCTGTAGCATCGGAGGCCAAGTGAAGGCTAGTAACACACGCCAATGTTCCAAGCTCAATTGTCCGCTCAAGACAGTATTCCTAAGGCCTTGTTTAAGTAAGGCGGCCAACTGAAAGAAAAACCCTAACCATACGGCAATACTTGTCCCTACACCTGCTCCCACAGCCCCCATAGCAGGAAGCCCACCCACGCCATAAATGAGGCCGTAACTAATTGGTATATTAACAAGATGAGCAAAAAATATGATTTTTGTATATTGCCAAGGTGTGCCTAATTCGCTCCAGTAAATTCTGGCTGCAACACTTGTGGCAATGGCTGGTAATGCCCATAGGCGAGCTTGTCCATAATGTACCGCAAGTGTATTAATTCGATCATCTAAAACAAAAATATTGATTAGATCATCAGCCAAATAGCCACCAATCACACCTAAAAAAGTGGCTACAACTATTGCATATACTAGGCCTAAGGTAAAAAGTCCTTGAAAAGATTCACCGTGCTTGGACATCAAACTATGCCAGCCAGTACCCAGGCCTGCAATAATTGCCACCAAAATGAACACTAAATAGCTGCCAATACTTACGCTTGCTAAGGCTAGTCCACCCAAATGGCCTATAAAAGCGGTGTCTACCAAACCGAGTAGGGCTTGTGACAACATTGCACCACTTAATGGTGCTGCTATACCCCATAAATTGGTTAGTGTAGGTTCGCTTGAAGAGTGATGGTGGACAGCTTGTGAGTTGCTCATGGTCTACTACTTAACAGGTGTATGATTAAAACGTATATCTATAAAGCAGCTATTATATGCTTTTTTAGTGAGTCTTTAAAATGAATACCCAAGTAAAACAGTAGGGTATATAATAGCACCATAGTTGAGCAACCAAAGCTTGCTCATGTGGTTGGTAATAAAGGAAACATATAGTGGATTACATAGACATCACCCCCAGTGCACAAGACTACCTTGCAGAATTACTCTCAAAGCAGGATGTAGAAGGAATTTCAGTACGTATTTTTGTCACTGATCCAGGCACTCCTAACGCGGAGACTTGCTTAGCTTACTGTCGCCCCGACGAAGTTAAGATTACAGATGAGTTTACAGATTTGGAAAAATTTCGAGTTTATGTTGATCCAGCCAGCGTAGATTTCTTAGATGATGCCTTTATCGACTATAGTGCAGACCGTATGGGTGGGCAGCTTACGATTAAGGCTCCTAATGCTAAGATGCCTCAGGTGTCTGCAGATAGCCCATTGGATGCTCAGGTAAATTACTATCTCTACACCGAAATAAATCCTAGCTTAGCCTCTCATGGTGGTGATGTTAGTCTGGTCGGTGTGGTTGCCGAAGAAGAGGGCAATGTAGCTGTATTAAAATTTGGAGGAGGTTGCCAAGGATGCAGTTCTGTTTCACTGACGCTTCAAGAAGGTGTTGAAAAGACATTAAAGCAAAGAATCCCAGGCATCAACTCAGTTCGAGATGTTACAGATCACTCTAATACAGAAAATGCGTATATGTAGGGATTGGCCTTGATTAAGCCTATAGTTAGGGCTTTTAAAAATATAAAAAACCAGCTATTTAAGCTGGTTTTTTACCTTAAAGCAGTGGTTAACTTAATCGGGAACGTTTGGGTAAACTCTGCTTTAATGCTATGGCAAGTTCACGCATGCTGCTTTGTGTTGTGTCCCAGTCAATACATGCATCAGTTACAGAAACACCGTATCGCAAATCAGACAAGTTAGATGGAATAGATTGATTGCCCCAGTTAATGTTACTTTCGATCATCAAGCCAACAATAGAGTCGTTACCTGCGTTGATTTGCTGCGCAATGTTCTCCATTACTAGTGTCTGATTAGCAGGATCTTTGTTTGAGTTAGCATGGCTGCAGTCGACCATAATGTTGCCAGACAGGCCGTCTTTTTCAAGTGCTTGCTCACACAAAGTAACGTTAGCTGAATCGTAGTTGGGCTTGCCACCACCACCCCTAAGTACCACATGACCATAATGGTTACCCGTAGTGCGCGTAATAGACACTTGGCCGTGGGGATTAATACCTAAGAAAGAATGGGGGGATGCCATCGATTCCAGTGCGTTAAAAGCTACAGTCAAACCTCCATCAGTGCCATTTTTGAAACCTACTGGACAGGACAATCCGGAAGACATCTCCCTGTGAGTTTGGGATTCTGTGGTACGGGCACCTATAGCTGCCCAGCTCCATAAATCTGATTGGTACTGTGGTGAAATAGGATCAAGTGCTTCAGTAGCCAAGGGTAAACCCATTGCTGAGAGATCTAGCATAAGCTTGCGACCAATGTGCAGCCCTGTTTCAATATCGAATGTCCCATCCAGGTGTGGGTCATTAATAAGGCCCTTCCATCCAACTGTGGTGCGCGGTTTTTCAAAATAAACCCTCATGACAATATAGAGGGTGTCCTTAAGCTCGTCTGCTAACAACGCAAGGCGACGGCCATAATCTAATGCGGCTTCTGTATCATGAATAGAACAGGGGCCAATAACGACAAACAACCGATGGTCTGTACCATCCAATATGTTTTTGATGGTTTGACGCGCTTGCATGACGCCGTCTGCGATCATGCTTGTTGTTGGTAATTGGTTTTTGAGATCTTCAGGAGAAGTGAGTACCTGTTGACTGGCGATATTCAGGTCTTCGATTCGACGATCGGTCATAATGACTCTCTATAAAATAACTAACGCTAATGTGGTAAAAGGTTGGCTTATGGCAAGGTCTAAACGCTATAATTCAGCCGTCCTTTGTAACACAAATAAAGGTCTACAAACAAATTAAACTCGTTCAAATTGTGATTTAGAGAAAATAATTATGGCAATACTGGGTATAAATGGTCGGCCGTTCTTGTTCACGCAGTTATTTGCACTATGTATTAGTGCATTATTGTCGGTGCAGAGCCAGGCGTCATTGTTTAGTCCTGCCAAGCATCCTTTACCTGCAGAACAAGCCTTCGATATCACAGTCCAGCAAGACAACCGTTCAATTGAAATGGTGTGGAGCATTGCTAAAGATTATTATCTATATCAAGACAAACTTGTATTTGTAACTTCTAACGATAAGCCTCTAGAGAACGTGGTTTTACCCAAGGCTATTTTAAAAGAAGATCCTATATTTGGAATTACAAAAGTTTATTATAATCAGCTGCATGTGTCTGGATTATTACCCGATTCAGCAAAAACAGCCACCCATGTGACCATTTATTACCAAGGATGTTGGAGTGGTGGTGTTTGCTACCCGCCTCAATCCAAAACGGTATCGCTTGCAGGCCCAGTGGCAAGGTCTACCAGCACCTTAACTTCCTTTAATACCCCGACAAAAGTAAACGATGATACAGATTGGACAAAAACCACCAGCACTAATGCTGATTGGTTCCTACAGAATCTTGAAAACAGCTCTGTAGTGACTTTATTAGTTATTTTTTTCTTAGCTGGCTTAGCCCTAGCATTTACTCCATGCGTGCTGCCAATGGTCCCTATTTTATCTAGCATCATTGTGGGCCTTAGTCCCAAGCCTGGCCCGGCAAAAAGCTTCTTTCTATCACTGATCTATGTTTTATCTATGGCAACCACATATAGTTTGGCTGGAGTGGCTGCTGGATTGAGTGGCTCTAATATTCAAATTGCATTGCAGCACCCCGGTGTTATTGGTGTTACTGCTGCATTGTTTGTATTATTTGCAGCAGCTATGTTTGGCTGGATTAATGTTCAAATGCCACAGGCTATTCAAACCAAAATCAACTCAATTAGTGACAACCAGTTAGGTGGGCAAACCACTGGTGTGGCAGTGATGGGCGTTTTATCTGCGCTCGTGGTTGGCCCTTGTGTTGCTGCTCCATTAGCTGGGGCCTTGTTATTTATAGCCCAAACAGGGGATGCAAGTACGGGAGGCTTGGCTCTGTTTTTCATGGGTCTAGGCATGGGCGTGCCATTACTATTGATAGGCACCTCCGCCAGTAAATGGATTCCTAAAACGGGTCCTTGGATGCATCGAATCAAAGTAGGTTTTGGATTTTTAATGCTCTTGATGGCTTTGTGGATGACTGACCGGGTGTGGCCAGAAGCTACATTAACTCTAGTCGCCTTCATTGCTATCTGTGTTGCTTTGGTCTTGGCCTTAAACCATCGCTGGGAGCCGCCTCTAACCGAAATTGCAGCTTCGGTGATCAGCTATACCTTAGCCATGTTTTTAGGGCTTTATGGTGTGCTTCTTCTTGTGGGTCAAATTGCAGGCACAGGTACGCTATTACAGCCTTTAGGTAGCCTTGTAAACGTGCAAGCCACAAGCACACAAAATCCCACCCAGAAACTAGCCCTAATCAAAGTATTACCAGAGGCAGTGGCGCCCTTGTTGGCGCAAGCCAAACTAGATAAACAGCCTGTCATGCTAGATTTTTATGCTGATTGGTGTATCTCATGTAAAGAATTGGATACCTTTGTTTTTACGGATAACAGGGTACAAAAAGCACTTGTAGATTTTAAAGTGGTAAAGGTGGACGTCACACTAAACACCGAAGCTGCAAAGTCTCTGATGCAGTCACTGCGTTTAGTAGGTCCCCCTGCGTTAGTTTTTTATACTGGCAAAGGTGATTTGTACCCAGAAACAGTAATTGGAGTTCCGTCTATTGATGATTTAGTTGAGCTAGTTCGACAAGTAGATATACTGTAATTATACCTATATGCTTTTTTGTTATATGTGGTATTATTTATAGATCGTCCTGTCGGGTTTTGACCACGCTTATGAAGTTACAACAGCTCAAATATATATGTGAAGTAGAAAGGCACAACCTCAATGTGTCTGCTACAGCTCAAAGTCTGTTCACATCACAACCTGGCATAAGTAAGCAAATCCGTTTATTGGAAGATGAGTTAGGCGTTGAAATATTTGCTAGAAGTGGCAAACACTTAACCCATGTAACTCCTGCAGGAAAATCCATTTTGGAATCAGCCTATGATGTGTTGTTAAAAGTTGATGGCATAAAGCGTAAGGCGCAAGAATATTCTGATGAAACAAAAGGATCATTGTCTATTGCGACAACGCATACCCAAGCACGCTATGCCTTGCCAAAGGTTATCAATAATTTTATTGGAAAATATCCTGATGTGGCATTGCACATGCAGCAGGGCACACCGAAACAAATCTCTAGCTTAGCCTCAGATGGTGAAGTGGATTTTGCCATTGCAACAGAAGCGATTGATCAGTTTAGTGACTTGTTAATGATGCCATGCTACCACTGGAACCGTTGCGTAGTAGTGCCTAAAGACCATCCCTTAGCAAAGGTCGAAAAACTGTCCTTAGAGGAATTAGCCTTACATCCTATTGTGACGTACGTTTTTGGTTTTACTGGACGATCAAAACTAGATGATGCTTTTAATCAAGCACATTTAGACCCAAAGGTTGTATTTACAGCAGTGGATTCTGACGTAATAAAGGCATACGTAAGACTGGGTCTTGGTGTGGGTATTATTGCAACAATGGCTTATGAACCAGACCTGGACAGTGACCTAGTCGCCTTGGATGCGAGCCATTTGTTCGCCTATAGCACTACTAATATTGGTTTCAGAAAAGGTACGTTTTTAAGACGCTATATGTACGACTTCATCGAAGCCTTTGCACCCAATCTTACGAGAGCTAAAGTCAACCAAGCGCAAGAGTGTCGTACACAAAAAGAGCTTGATGCCTTGTTTGAACGTAAAGACCTTCCTATGAGGTAAGTTCTTTACGGCTAACCTAATAGGTGAACCCAGCCTCAAGGCTAAAGACTGCGCAAACCGTCCAGTAGATTGTTGACCTTATCAAAGGTTTCTTGATATTCAGCGTCACACTCAGAGTCGGCTACTAATCCTCCTCCAGCCCAACAATAGATCTGGCCGCCATTATCACCCTTGGCATTGGTTACCAGTGTACGGATGCATATATTAGTATCCATACGTCCGTTGGTGCTAATGTAACCAATAGACCCGGTATAAGCACTGCGCCGATGAGGCTCTAACTCTTCGATAATTTCCATAGCTCTAAGTTTTGGTGCACCAGTAATTGAACCCCCAGGAAAAGCACCTTTTAACAAAGGCAATATCTGCTCACTAGATTCAATCGCTCCAGTAACAGTGGTCACTAAATGGTGCACATTACTGTAGGTCTCAATAGCAAATAACTCCGGCACCTTTACAGAAAACGGTTGGCAATGCTTACTTAAGTCATTGCGAAGCAAGTCAACAATCATTACATTTTCAGAACGATCCTTAGGGCTTGCAATCAATTGGTCATAAAAAAGTTGGTCTTGAGCCTGTGTAGCCCCTCTGGGGCGAGTGCCTTTAATGGGTTTAGTTTCCACCTGACAACCATCTACTTGCAAAAAACGTTCTGGAGACAAACTAAGTAGAGCTCCTTCTTTAGTCTCCATATAAGCGCTAAAAGGCGTAGGTGAAGCAAGCCGCAGTTGTTTGTAAGCTGACCAGGGGTTGCCGTTATAGGGAGCATCAAACCTTTGAGCTAAACACACTTGGTAACAATCTCCAGCGTGAATATAGTCGATCACACGATGGAATTTGTCTGTGTATTGTTGTTTTGTCATATTCGAAACAAAGTCACGTTTAAGGTGAAAATCTTTGTTTTGACCAGGTTTAGCTAAAAGAACGTCAGCGACTAAGGCTTGAGTGCTTAATTCGTCAAGCTGACTCACTAAGTAGCTTGTTTGTAACTCATGGTCATTAATAATGGCCCAAGGATAAATGCCTATGCATAGATGTTCCATAGCAATGTCAGCTTCGGCTCTAGTTGGCAGCCTTTCTATGGAGCGCCCTAGATCATAGCCAAACAATCCTGCCGCACCACCAGTAAATGGTATCCCTTGAGCTTCAGCAAGCTGACTAGTGTCTGCAAGTAATTGGCTTTGTAACTCACCAATCAGGTCAAAAGGGTCTGTCTGGGTTATCGTTACTGCTTGGTGCTGCTCTACTTTGGTGACGCCATCAGTGTGACTTATGATGGCCAATGGCGAAGCCATGGCAATATCGTAACGACCAAAATGGCTCGCTGGCCGGCTAGAGTCGAGTAAGAGTGGCATAGGAAGATGCCGTATGGCTTCAAAGTAATGGCAGGCATTTTCTACGAAAGGTAAGCTGGCTATATACACTTTAACAATCTTAAGGATTATAGAAATACCATTCTAACTCTCAAGTATGATTTGGACTAGCGATTTAATCCATTAACGATCACTAAATTATGGCAATGATTATAAAAATAATAAGTGAATATGCTATATTGTCTACAATATTAGATCAATGTCTTATTTGACTGGGGTTATTTGGTGGATTATAATATATTTACTCGAAATGTGTAGACAATATACTTATGCAAGACGAAATAACTACCTTAGCCAAACAAGTCTGTGAACGCATTGTAAAAGACATTATCACAGGCACCATTGCCCAGGGCCAAAAACTGAATGAGCCTGAACTAGCTCGTATTCATGGCATAAGCCGCGGACCATTACGTGAGGCCATGGGCAGACTTGAATCTATGCGTTTGATTACCCGCACACCCAATATTGGAGCAAGGGTTGTAAATCTTTCTTATGAAGAGCTATTAGAAATTTATCAAATCAGAGAATCTCTAGAGGGCTTAGCAGCGAAGCTTGCAGCTCAAGCCATGTCTGGAGAAGAAAAGGCTAATCTTCGATTACTACTTAATAGCCACCGCAAACATATTTTGGATACTCAGGGGCAGTCATATTTTCAGCAAGAAGGTGATGTCGATTTCCATTACTGCATTGTTCATGGCAGTAAAAATAAACGTTTGATCGATATGCTTGCTGGAGATCTGTATCAACTTGTACGGATGTACCGATATCAATTTAGCTTGTCTAGTAATCGACCTCAACAAGCTTTAAAAGAACACGACCAAATTTGTAGCGCTATTGAAGAAGGGGACGGGGATTTAGCCGAGTGGCTCATGAAACGTCATATCAGTAATGCTCGAAATAACATTATGCAACGTATGCAAATACTAACACCTACCCAGGATGGAGAAAATCAATGAGCAAGACTATTAGAATGAGCCAAGGTGCTAAATTCCGTGCGGCAATTAACAATAACGATCCATTGCAAATTGTTGGCACAATTAACGCCTATAGCGCGATGATGGCAGAGAAAGTAGGCCATCAAGCGATTTACCTTTCTGGTGGCGGTGTGGCTAATGCCTCATATGGCTTGCCAGATTTAGGTATGACCAGCCTAAACGATGTATTGGCTGATGCCCAGCGCATTACGTCTGCTTGCGAGCTACCATTATTGGTCGACATTGACACAGGTTGGGGTGGTGCTTTTAACATCGCTCGTGCCATTAAAGGTATGGAGTCTGCTGGTGTAGCTGCAGTTCATATCGAAGACCAAGTCGCTCAAAAGCGCTGTGGCCATCGCCCTAATAAGGAAATTGTATCTACCCAAGAAATGGTAGACCGCGTTAAAGCTGCTGCAGACGCACGTATCGACGACGACTTTTTCATTATGGCCAGAACAGATGCGTTCCAAAAAGACGGATTGCAAGCTGCCATTGATCGCTCTCAATCATGCATAGAAGCAGGTGCTGATGGTATTTTTGCAGAGGCTGTTCATGAGTTGACAGACTATGAAGCCTTCGCTAAGGCAATTACTAAGCCCTTGCTGGCTAATATCACAGAATTTGGTGCCACCCCTTTGTATAACAAAAGAGAACTGGCCAATGTAGGTGTAGACATGGTTCTTTATCCACTTAGTGCATTTAGGGCCATGAATAAAGCAGCCCTAAATGTGTATGAACATTTATTAGCAGACGGTGATCAAAAAGCAGTCATTGATACCATGCAAACCCGCATGGAACTTTATGACTTTTTAGATTATCACTCGTTTGAAGAGAAGTTAGACGAATTATTCAAAGCTGGCAAAAACCTGTAATTACACCCTTAAAAGGAGCAACAACATGAGCACTAAACCTATATCTGGAGCTGGCCTAAGGGGTCAATCAGCAGGATCTACCGCATTATGCACCGTGGGCTTAACTGGCACAGGGTTAACCTATCGTGGCTATGACATAAGTGAGTTGGCAGAAAAAGCTAGTTTTGAAGAAGTAGCTCACATGCTTCTTAAAGGACATTTGCCAAACCAAACAGAACTTGATGCCTATACTAAAAAGCTACAGGACATGCGTCATTTACCGCAGGCGCTAAAAACAGTGCTAGAACAAATACCTGCTAGTGCTCACCCAATGGATGTAATGCGCACTGGTTGTTCTATGCTTGGCAACTTAGAAACAGAAATAGATTTTTCGATGGAGCAAGAAGTAACAGATCGTTTGCTCGCTTTGTTTCCAGCTATTATTTGCTATTGGTATCGCTTCAGCCATGATGGTGTGCGTATTGAAACTGAAACTGACGATGACTCTATTGGTTCATACTTTTTACACTTACTCCATGACAAAAAACCTAGCGAATTACATGCTAAGGTGATGAATGTGTCTTTGATTTTGTATGCTGAGCATGAATTTAACGCATCTACGTTTACTGCACGAGTGTGCGCTTCTACTCTTTCAGATATGCATTCATGTGTCACTGGGGCCATTGGTAGCTTAAGAGGCCCATTACATGGTGGTGCTAACGAAGCTGCAATGGATATGATTGAAAGCTGGAAAACACCTGATGAAGCTGAAGCTGCGATCATGGGAATGTTAGCCCGTAAAGATAAAATCATGGGCTTTGGCCATGCCATTTATCGTGAATCTGACCCACGCAACGTGATTATTAAGAGTTGGTCGGAAAAACTAGCTGATTCAATTGGTGATACACACTTGTATCCAGTGTCTGTGCGTTGTGAAGAGGTGATGTGGCGTGAAAAGAAACTGTTTTGTAATGCCGATTTTTTCCATGCATCAACCTATAACTTTATGGGCATTCCAACCAAGTTATTCACTCCGATTTTTGTTATGTCACGGCTTACAGGATGGGCAGCACATGTGATGGAACAGCGCACTAATAATCGCATCATTCGTCCAAGTGCTGATTATACAGGCCCTGAAACTGCCCAATGGGTAGACATCGAACAAAGAGATTAATGACCATGAATACCAACTATCGCAAAACTTTGGTTGATACTGGGCTAGATTATTTTGATACCCCACAAGCCATCGATGACATTAGCAAAGGCGCCTATGCCAAGTTGCCGTATACCTCCAAGATCTTGGCCGAGCAGTTGGTCCGTCGCTGTGATCCATCTATGTTAACTGCATCGCTTAAACAGCTAATTGAGCGCAAGCAAGATTTAGACTTTCCATGGTACCCCGCGCGAGTGGTATGCCATGATATTTTAGGTCAAACGGCATTGGTAGACTTGGCAGGTTTAAGGGACGCCATCGCAGACCAAGGTGGTGACCCCTCTAAGGTTAACCCAGTGGTGCCAACGCAATTGATTGTAGATCACTCTTTATCTGTAGAACACGGTGGCTTTGATGCTGACGCCTTTGATAAAAACAGAGCCATTGAAGATCGTCGTAACGATGATCGCTTCCACTTTATTGAATGGACTAAAACAGCTTTTGAAAACGTGGATGTTATCCCTGCTGGTAACGGCATTATGCATCAGATCAATTTAGAAAAGATGTCCCCTGTAATTCAAAATCGAGACGGTCTTGCTTACCCTGATACCTGCATCGGCACTGACAGTCACACACCTCACATTGACGCTTTGGGTGTCATTGCCGTGGGTGTGGGTGGGTTGGAAGCAGAAAACGTGATGTTGGGCAGGGCATCTATGATGCGCCTTCCTGACATTATTGGAGTAGAACTGACAGGCAAGCGCCAGCCGGGTATCACAGCCACTGATATGGTATTGGCTCTCACAGAATTTTTGCGCCAGCAAAAAGTGGTGTCATCCTACCTTGAGTTTTTTGGTGAAGGGGCTAACAGCCTGACTATTGGCGACCGTGCAACGATTTCTAACATGACGCCAGAATTTGGTGCCTCCGCGGGTTTATTTTACATAGACCAGCAAACCATTGACTACCTAAACCTTACTGGACGTGAGCCAGAGCAGGTGGCTTTGGTTGAAACTTACGCTAAAACCAATGGTTTATGGGCTGATGCCATGGTAGATGCACAATATGGGCGAGTATTAACTTTTGATCTATCCAGCGTAGGCCGCAACATGGCTGGGCCATCAAGCCCACACTTACGCCTACCAACCTCAGCTTTGTCTGAGCGAGGCATTGCCAAGGCGTATGCTCATGATGCAAATGATGGCTCAATGCCGGATGGTGCGGTAATTATTGCAGCCATTACTAGCTGCACCAACACCAGCAATCCACGCAATGTGATCGCTGCAGGCCTGTTAGCACGTAATGCAAACCGTTTGGGGTTAAAGCGTAAACCTTGGGTTAAGTCTTCCTTTGCGCCGGGCTCTAAAGTAGCCAAACTCTATTTAGAAGAAGCAGGATTGCTTTCTGAGATGGAGGAGCTAGGTTTTGGTATCGTGGGTTATGCCTGCACTACCTGTAACGGCATGAGTGGTGCTTTAGATCCTAAAATTCAAGAAGAAGTGATCGAGCGAGATTTATATTCTACAGCTGTTTTATCAGGTAATCGTAACTTTGATGGCCGCATCCACCCCTATGTAAAACAAGCGTTCTTAGCGTCGCCACCGTTAGTGGCAGCTTATGCTATCGCTGGATCAATGCGCTTTGATATTGAACAAGACGTATTGGGCCAAGATCAACAGGGAAAGGATATTGTGCTAAAAGATATCTGGCCTGACGATGAAGAAATTGACGAAATAGTTGCTAAGTGCGTAAAGCCTGAACAGTTTAAGCAGATTTACATTCCTATGTTTGATCTTGGTAAAGTAGAACAAGCGGCTAGCCCACTTTATGATTGGCGGCCAAATACCACCTACATACGCCGCCCACCCTATTGGGAAGGTGCCTTGGCTGGTGAACGCACCTTAACAGGTATGCGCCCATTGGCTATCTTAGGTGACAACATTACCACTGACCATTTATCACCCTCAAACGCGATTCTTGCCAATAGTGCAGCAGGTGAATATTTAACAAAAATGGGCTTGCCTGAAGAAGATTTCAACTCTTATGCAACCCATAGAGGTGATCACCTAACTGCTCAAAGAGCCACCTTTGCTAACCCTAAGTTGCTTAACGAAATGTGTACTGATGAAGCTGGCCAAGTTCAACAGGGGTCTCTGGCAAGATTAGAGCCTGAAGGCAACACATTGCGCATGTGGGAAGCCATTGAAACCTATATGGAGCGAGCACAACCATTAATCATTATTGCAGGAGCAGATTACGGTCAAGGTTCTTCACGAGACTGGGCTGCAAAAGGTGTGCGTTTGGCCGGTGTAGAAGTGATTGTTGCGGAAGGTTTTGAGCGTATTCACCGCACAAACCTTGTGGGCATGGGCGTTTTACCATTAGAATTTAAAGTAGGTGATAATCGCACAACCCAAGGATTTGATGGCACAGAAATGTTTGATGTGATTGGCACTCCTAGCCCAGGATGCGACCTAACCTTAGTGGTAAATCGCATTGACGGCAGTAGCCAAACGCTTAGCGTGACTTGTCGCTTAGATACAGCTGAAGAAGTAGGTGTTTACGCTGCAGGTGGTGTATTACAACGCTTTGCACAAGATTTCCTTGAATCCACCAGTGCTAGTTAGGACATCCTATGAGTTTTAAACAGCAAATTAAAATACCAGCCACTTATATGCGCGGTGGCACCAGTAAAGGGGTGTTCTTTAACCTCTTAGACTTGCCTGCTGCAGCGCAAGTCGCAGGCCCAGCTAGGGATGCTTTGTTGCTACGAGTGATTGGTAGCCCAGATGTATACGGCAAACAAATTGACGGTATGGGTGGTGCTACATCAAGCACTAGCAAAAGCGTCATTTTAAGCCCATCTACCCAGGCAGACCATGATGTTGACTACCTATTTGGCCAAGTGTCTATAGATAAAGCCTTTGTAGACTGGAGTGGAAACTGTGGTAACTTATCGTCAGCAGTAGGGGCTTTTGCTATCACCTCTGGCTTAATGGACAAAAGCCGTGTGCCTAGCGATGGCATTGCGGTAGTGAGAATTTGGCAATCTAATATCAAAAAAACGATTATTGCTCATATTCCAATGGCTAATGGTCAGGTGCAAGAAATTGGCAACTTTAAACTTGATGGTGTGACCTTTGCTGCTGCGGAAATTAAACTGGAATTTATGAACCCGTCAGCTGCCGATGCTGATATGTTTCCTACTGGACACTTGGTGGATAAGCTGGAGGTGCCCGATGTTGGTACCTTTGATGCAACGATGATCAATGCAGGCATACCTACGATTTTCCTTAACGCCCATGATTTGGGTTACACCGGCACTGAGTTGCAGGCCAACATTAATTCAAATCAGGCAGCTTTAACAAAGCTTGAAGCGATTCGTGCTCATGGTGGCGTGCGTATGGGGCTGTTTAATCACATTGATGATGCCAAAACTCGCCAACATACACCAAAAGTGGCATTTGTAGCACACGCAAAAGACTACACATCATCAAGTGGCAGTAAAGTGCAAGCTGGTGAGGTGGATCTTTTGGTGCGGGCTATGTCTATGGGACAGCTACACCACGCCATGATGGGCACAGCTGCTGTAGCTATAGGCACTGCTGCTGCAATACCTAATACCTTAGTTAATCTTGCTGCAGGTGGCGGCGAGCTGACACAAGTCACCTTCGGTCATCCCTCTGGTACCTTAACTGTGGGCGCGCAAGCCCATCAAGTGGATGGAAAGTGGCAAGCCACGAAAGCCATCATGAGTCGAAGCGCTAGGGTGTTGATGGAAGGATGGGTCAGAATACCAGATGCCTGAGTATCATGTAGATGTGACTGACCCATCTATCACGGCTGCCCAGCTCTTGGTAGAGCCAAGTGGGTTGTCTAAGCAACAGATCAAACAGGCCATGAAAAAGGGAGCGGTGTGGACAAGTGAGCATAATATTAGCCACAAACGCCTAAGAAGAGCTGACAAATGCCTTAAAGTGGGACAATCATTGCACCTGTATTTTGATCCACAGGTTTTAGCTGCAAAGGTCGCCCCTGCGGTATTGATTAAAGATGAAGGTGACTATAGTGTTTGGTATAAACCCTACGGCATGCTCAGCCAAGGGTCTAAATGGGGTGACCATTGCACTATTAACCGTTTTGTAGAGCAAAATCATCTACCCCAGCGACCAGCCTTCATTGTCAATCGCCTAGATCGGGCGGCCCAGGGACTTATGTTGATTGCCCATACTAAAGCGCATGCAGCAGCTCTTAGTGGTTTGTTTGAACAAAGAAAAATTATTAAAACCTACACAGCACTCGTGCCAGGGCAGTTCCCGCAAACCCTGTTGCTAGAATCACCAATTAATGCGAAGCCTGCATGTAGCCTCGCTACTTTGCTGACTTACAGCACTCTAACTAAGCAATCCTTAGTGGAGGTGAGTATTGAAACAGGTCGCAAACATCAAATCCGAAAACACCTTAGTGGTGCAGGGTTCCCCATCATTGGGGATCGTTTATATGGTTACCCAGAAGATGATCACCATGTAGATTTATGCCTAGTATCAACTTACCTAGCCTTTAAGTGTCCCATAACTGGGCTTGATAAAAGCTACCGCCTAAACGATGACTACTTACCCAAACTAGCTTAAACTTAGCCCAAAAGTAACTAATGAACTCCTGAATATGAAAGATTTATTGCCAGAATTATGTGACCAGTTTGAAGGCTTAGTAAAGGTTGTAGAGCCTATGTTTACCAGTTTTGGTGGTAAGGAACGCTTTAGTGGCCAGATAGTGACTTTAAAATGCCATGAAGATAACTCTAAAGTGCGTGAACTAGTCGCCCAAGATGGCACCGGAAAAGTCTTGGTAGTAGATGGTGGTGGCTCCCTCAGACGCGCTTTATTGGGTGACTTGTTGGCCGAAAAGGCAGTAACTAACGGCTGGGAAGGGATGATTATTTATGGCTGTATACGCGACGTCAATGCCATAGTGGGCATCAATCTTGGGGTGCATGCATTGGCTACACATCCTATGAAAACTCAAAAACGGGGTTTGGGAGATATTAACCAAGAAGTGAGCTTTGGTGGCGTGACCTTTGTGCCTGGGCATTTTATTTATGCAGACAACAATGGCGTTTTGGTTACCCCTCACGCCTTGTTGTTGGATGGTTTTTAAAGCAGTAGCTAAAGCAAACTACTCATCAGAAAAATACAAATACCCTTGGTTGTGCAAAACCAACAACATCGCTTTGGCAGCATCATGGCTGAGCAATTTAGCCATTTCATCAACTTCAAGCAGCCACTGGTTTGAGATCGCTTCTACAAATGCGGTGGCTTCTGGTGGGCAGGGTATTGCCTGGCCTTGAGCAAACAGCGTAAGGCCACCGTCCCCTTGCCATGTATGGGCTAAACGTACGCCCTCTGACACTCTTAATACACCATATGCTCCATTAACAATGCTTTCAAGCTCAATTAAATCCATGGCCTCTTCAGCCATATCTTGCTCTGTCTGTTTAGGCTCTGTGCTGTGTTTGCCAAACCATTGGACCACATTTTCTGGTGTAATCTGATCTCGCATTAAAGCCATCAAACCCTCTATATCAGCGGCATTGATTTCACCACTGTTCTGGGTGTAGCCGTGGTCTTTTAGACGTAAATCAGCACTAATTTCCATGCTACGCTCATCAGCAAAAGAAGTTAACACTTCCGCGTGAGAAGGTGATCTAAAACCCACTGAATAAGTGACACATGCATCTGAAACTGCCACGCCTTTGTGGGCTACGAGAGGCGGAATGTACAATAGATCTCCAGGGTTGAGCACAAATTCTTCACTGGTTTCGAAATTTTCCAACAATGACAACTGATCGTGGGCCATTAATGGGGTATTTTCGTTACATGTTTGGCCCACTTGCCATTGGCGTTGACCTTCACCTTGAATTAAAAACACATCATAACGATCGTAATGCGCCCCAACACCTGCACCTTTTGTAGCGTAGCTTACCATGAGGTCGTCTAAACGCCAGCTGGGTAAAAAACGAAACTTGGCTAAAAAGTCATGCACTTGTGGTACAAAACAATCCACCCCTTGCACCAATAAGGTCCAAGGGAAGTCGCGTTCCTTATTAAAATCGGCTTCTGTTAACGGCCCGTGGGTCACACACCAGTCTTTGATATGACCTTTGTTCTCGATTAAACGTGACTCTACTTCAGGCTCTAGTGCTAATCCTGCCAGCTCATCTACTTCCATGAGCGTTTCATGAAAGGCAATACCGTTACGGATACACACTGGCTTTTTTTGCCAATAGTTTGCAATAAATTCAGTCACGCTCAAATCACCTAAATGGCTCAGTGGCGCCATAGAGGAGGCATTAACATCAGATGTATGACTCATCAATTATACCGCTGCAGCTTGTGCTACAGCATTACCAATATAATTCGCTGGGGTTAATTTTTTTAGTTCGTCTTTCACAGACTGTGGTAATTCTAATGTGTCTATAAAATCGGCCATAATAGCTGCATCAATGGTTTTACCACGGGTAAGGGCTTTTAATTTTTCGTAAGGCTCTTCAATGGCGTAGCGACGCATTACTGTTTGGATAGGCTCTGCAAGCACTTCCCAAGCATTATCTAGATCAGCATCCAATCGTTGGGCATTAAGCTGCAATTTGCTAATTCCTTTTAAGGTGGACTGATAGGCTATTAAACTATGGGCAAGTCCTACACCTAGATTACGCAACACAGTGGAATCAGTCAGGTCACGCTGCCAGCGAGAAATAGGTAGTTTGCTCGCCAAATGTTGTAGTAGGGCATTTGCAATTCCTAAGTTGCCTTCTGAGTTTTCAAAATCAATGGGGTTCACCTTATGAGGCATGGTCGATGAACCAATCTCTCCAGCAATGGTTTTTTGCTTGAAAAATCCTAGGGAAATATATCCCCAAATGTCACGGTCAAAGTCTAACAAAATGGTGTTAAATCGAGCAATAGCGTCAAATAACTCAGCAATATAGTCGTGTGGCTCAATTTGCGTAGTATAGGGATTAAACGTTAGGCCTAGGCTTTCTACAAATATCTGCGCGTTAGCCTGCCAGTCTATTTCTGGATACGCCGTATAGTGCGCATTGTAGTTGCCAACGGCACCATTAATTTTACCCAAGAATTCCATTTTTTTAATTTGTTTTAGCTGTCGCTCTAAACGAGCTGCAACGTTGGCCATTTCTTTACCCATGGTAGATGGGGAAGCCGTTTGGCCATGTGTGCGGGACAACATTGGCTGGCTTTGGTGACTGTGTGCTAGCTGCTTTATTTGCGCTAACACCTCTGTCATTTCTGGCACGATCACTTGATCTAGGCCATTTTTAAGCATTAAACCATGGGACAGGTTGTTAATGTCTTCAGAAGTACAGGCAAAGTGAACATATTCGTTAATTGCATTTAACTCTGTATTACCAACAAACTGTTCCTTAATGTAATATTCCACCGCTTTTACATCATGGTTAGTAGTGCTTTCTATGTCTTTAACACGCTGGGCTGCAGCTTCGTCAAAGTTTTTAATCAAGTTTTCCAATAAGGCATTGGCCTCTTTACTTAAGGGGGCGACTTCCTCAATTTGTGGATGGTCAGCAAGGCGCTGCAACCAACGCACTTCAACCAGCACTCTGTTATATATAAGGCCAAATTCACTAAAATAGGGGCGCAGTGTGGCAGTTTTGCTGCCATATCGGCCATCTACTGGAGAAAGGGCTGAGATTGAAGATAAATCCATAACGGAGTCCTGGGTTGGGTTAATGAGTAATGGGGTCAATGATTGAGTTGATTTAGCAGCACGTCAAGTTCGCGTTGCAAAGAATTTTTAAACACAACAAGGTGCCATTTACGGCCCCCTACTTGGCGCCATAGCATGGTTGCCCGAATACCTGCCAAAAGGTAAGCACGTACTCGATTTGTATTCATTGGCTGCTGTAAATAAGTAGGGTTGCCTGTCACTTGTATACGAAAATTAAAGCTGCTCAAAGTAGAAGAGTAGGTCTCGGCAACACTTGCTAACACATTGGCATGGCCCAATTCATAAAGATCGACCTGCCTTTGGCTGTGTTTTAATTGATTACTGATCTCACTGAGCATTTGTGGCTGCTTACTCAGCTTGCTTTGTAAATGAGTAAGGCCAAGCACGTAGCGGGTAATGTCTTTAGCACCTGAGCTTTGTTCTTGGCTCATAATTGACTTAAGGGTGGTTAAACCTAAACGTAAGTTGTTGAGAGCTTGCACACCACCAAAAACATCTTCAGTGTGCTCTGGGTTAGTGATAAAGAGAGAGGCTAGAGCACATTGCCCAGCAATTACTTCAGCTTGCCCAGTAGTTGCCACTTGGTTTACCAACGCTGCAGCTTGAACGATGCCTGCCAAGGCCAGCACACGCCTTTGGTTAGTATTTAGTTGATTAGTCAATGACCGCTCCTCCAAGACACACATCCCCATCGTAAAAAACGATAGACTGCCCAGGCGTCACTGCTCTTTGTGGCTCTACAAACTCTACTTTGATATGGCCATCAGATAAGGCTATTAAGGAGCATGGCTGATCTGCTTGCCGGTAGCGTATTTTGGCCGTCAATGATACCTGTGCACCGTTAGCAAGGTCTGGACCTTTACCATCGACCCACATTAGCTGTTGGCAGATAAGGGATGGCTTAAATAAGCTTGGATGATTTTTACCTTGAGTGACGATTAGTCGATTACGATCTAAGTCTTTATCAACCACATACCAAGCAGACTCACTGTAATTAGCTAAGCCACCAATGCCTAAACCTTGACGCTGACCAATGGTGTGGTACATAAGGCCTTGATGATCTCCGATTAGGTCACCATCTACTGTTTCAATCTTTCCGGGATGAGCAGGTAAGTAATCTTGCAAGAAGTCTTTAAACCTGCGCTCACCAATAAAGCAAATGCCTGTGCTATCTTTTTTGGCGTGGTTTGCCAAGCCATGCGCTTCTGCCAGCAAACGCACATCTGGTTTTTCCATAGCCCCTATAGGAAACAGCGTTTGGCTTACTTCTAGAGCACCCACCGCATGTAGAAAATAGCTTTGATCCTTGTTGCCGTCCAGGCCTTTAACCAATTTACATTCAATTCCTTCGCCTTTGCGCTGTACATAGTGACCAGTAGCAATATATTGCGCTCCAAGCACTTTGGCATAGTCTAAAAATGCCTTAAATTTAATTTCCCGATTACAAAGGATGTCTGGATTGGGTGTGCGGCCCGCCTTATACTCAGCCAAGAAATGTTCAAACACGTTATCCCAATATTCGGCTGCAAAGTTGGCTGCATGTAAATGGATACCCAGTTTGTCACACACCGCTTGGGCATCTGCTAAATCTTGTTTGGCGGTGCAGTATTCAGTGCCATCGTCTTCGTCCCAGTTCTTCATGAACAGGCCTTCAACGTGATATCCTTGCTGCATCAAAAGCAGAGCAGAGACAGATGAGTCGACACCGCCGGACATGCCAACGATAACGCGTGTAGAAGTGGGTTCACTCATAGATTTTGATTCAAGCGGTCAAAAGATTGTATATTAGACCTCAATTTTAACCGAACCAGGCCCTCAAGCCTAGGCTTATGGACATATTCCAAGGATTTTTAGCTGCATGAAAAACAATGACCTCATCCTTGTGCAAAAAGCAGATTTTGATATTAATCTGCATTACCAAAAATTGTTACAAATAAACCCTGCTGCCACAGGAGCAGCTGTATTGTTTGTTGGCCTAGTCAGAGACTTAGATGACGCAAAGGTAGAAGCCATGGAGCTGGAGCATTACCCCGGCATGACAGAGTCGTGCCTGCAAAGCATTGTGGATCAAGCCCACAAACGCTGGGCCATCGAAGGCATCCACATTGTCCATCGAGTGGGTAAGTTGCTGGCTCATGAGCAAATCGTTTTGGTAGGGGTCACTTCGAGGCATCGCACTGACGCCTTTAGCGCCTGTGAATTCGTAATGGACTACTTAAAAAAAGATGCTCCTTTTTGGAAAGCAGAGGTCTCTGAGCGAGGCAAGCACTGGGTTGCTGCAAAGGCGTCTGATCAGAAGGCCGATGAGCGCTGGTAATGGGATTATTTTTGCCTTAATTGTGGGCTAGTGTCTAAACGCCATTGTCCGATGTCTAGATTTTTTAAGCGCCAATGGCCAATGGCAACCCTTACTAAACGCAAAGTGGGCAAGCCAATCGCGGCTGTCATACGCCTTACTTGCCTGTTGCGTCCCTCACTAATCCGGATTTCAAGCCACTGTGTGGGGATGGAAGCGCGCTCTCTTATGGGTGGCACACGAGGCCCTAAACTTTGCGCTTGTGCACCGAGCAAGCGCACTTTAGCAGGTTTAGTTGGGCCATCTTTAAGTATTGGCCCGGCACGTAAATTTTTTAACTGCAGCTCACTTGGTTGGCCCTCTACTTGAACCCAATAAGTTTTCTCTAACTTATGCTTAGGGTTTGCAATCTGATTCTGCAGTGCTCCATCATTAGTTAGTACCATCAACCCTTCAGAATCATAGTCCAACCGCCCAGCAGGGTAATAACCTGGCACATCAATGTAATCGGCAAGAGTTGCTCGCCCATCACCGTTGCTAAACTGGCTCAAAACTTGAAAAGGTTTATTAAAAACTAAAATGTTAGACACACTATTTCCCATATTGGTTCTGTGAATTGTTAGAATTTTGTAAAATAACTACATGATTCCTTGGGCCTACAGGGCCATTCAAGCTATAATAATTCCTGACTACAAAGCAATTAACTAAATCGTTTTGTCTATGCCACAAGGCTATACTTTAAGCATCCGGAGAACTCATGACATATCAACACATCACAGTACCAGAGCAAGGCTCTAAAATTACTGTAAACGCGGACCTCTCTTTAAACGTGCCAAACGATCCTATTATCCCTTATATTGAAGGTGATGGCATTGGTTTTGACGTTTCACCGGTAATGCTTAAGGTAGTCGATGCGGCTGTAGAGAAAGCTTTCAACGGCACCAAAAAAATCAACTGGATGGAAGTATACGCTGGTGAAAAGGCAACGGTAACCTATGACGCTGATACATGGATGCCTGAGGAGACATTAGCCGCCTTTAAAGAATACAAAGTAGGTATTAAAGGGCCTTTAACCACGCCTGTGGGTGGCGGTATTCGTTCTTTAAACGTGGCCCTGCGCCAAGAACTTGACCTCTACGTATGCCAACGCCCAGTGCGTTGGTATACTGGTGTGCCTAGCCCAGTGCTAAAGCCAGAAAATGTTGATATGGTGATATTTCGTGAAAACTCTGAAGACATTTACGCGGGCATTGAATGGCAAGCTGGCTCTCCTGAAGCGGAAAAAGTAATTAAGTTTTTACAGGACGAAATGGGCGTTACTAAAATTCGTTTTGACCAAATGTGTGGCATTGGCATCAAGCCAGTATCAGAGGAAGGCACCAAACGTTTAGTTCGCAAAGCAATTCAATACACTATAGATAACGACCGTGATTCTTTGACCCTAGTTCATAAGGGAAACATCATGAAGTTTACTGAAGGTGCATTTAAAGAATGGGGATATGAAATTGCCCAACAAGAATTTGGTGCTACACTGTTGGGTGACGGCCCATGGTGTGAAATGACTAACCCAAATACTGGCAAGACAATTGTCATAAAAGACGTTATTGCTGACGCCATGCTACAACAAATTCTATTACGCCCAGAAGATTATGACGTGATCGCTACGTTGAACCTAAACGGTGACTATTTGTCAGACGCTTTAGCAGCAGAAGTAGGCGGCATTGGTATCGCACCAGGCGCTAACCTAAGTGATGACATTGCTATATTTGAAGCCACACATGGCACAGCGCCAAAATATGCTGGTCAAGATAAGGTAAACCCTGGATCTATTATCTTGTCAGCTGAAATGATGCTTCGCCATTTAGGTTGGTTGGAAGCAGCAGACCTTATCGTTTCTGGCACTGAAGGCGCAATCAACGCTAAAACTGTAACTTATGACTTTGAGCGTCAAATGCCTGATGCCACTTTGTTGTCTTGCTCTGAGTTTGGTGATGCCATCATTGCTAATATGTAGCAGTTAGATTGATCCAATAAAAAAACCAGCTTACGCTGGTTTTTTTAGCCCTAAAGTATTTCAAACTATGTATTTAACGGATAATTAGCCACAACTCTAAGTTGGTTTAGAAAAATTTACAGCCGTTTACAATTTTGCTCTGGAAAAGTGCAGACATAGGCCCAATAGTAACGTTATGATGAAAACAATATTAAATTCAGAGTTTACTAATGCGCATTTTTTCTTCACCAATCTACGCTCAAGCTAATAGATCAAATTACACGCCAACACTAATGAGTCAGGATGATCAGAATACACCTGATGATAATAATGATTTACAGGTTATTGAGCAAACACGTCCTAAAATGGCCCACCCCTCTTTGTACAAAGTCGTTTTATTAAATGACGACTACACTCCTATGGAATTTGTCATAGATGTGCTGGCTAGGTTTTTTAATCATGACGAAGAACAAGCCACTCAGATAATGTTAGCAGTTCATACCCAAGGCAAAGGTGTATGTGGCACATACACCAAAGATGTTGCTGAAACAAAATCCATGCAGGTAAATCAACATTCTAGACAGCACAAACACCCATTACTATGCGAAGTTGAATCTGCTTCTTAGAGGAACTAGACAATGTTAGACAACGATTTAGAACAAAGCTTAAACGAAGCATACAAGTATGCCAATTGGAAGCGTCACGAGTTTATGACCGTAGAACATTTACTACTGGCTTTGCTTAATAATCCAGCTGGCCAAAAAGTGCTTAAAGCCTGCGGTGTAGCTCTTGATGATTTACGCACACCATTAGAAAAGTTTGTTAATGACACCACACCCTCTGTGGACCCGTCCAATGGAGACTATGATGTGCAACCAACTCTTGGTTTTCAACGGGTGTTACAACGTGCTGTTTTCCATGTGCAATCTTCTGGCAAAGGCGAAGTCAACGGAGCTAATGTCTTAGTTGCTATATTTAGCGAAACTGAAAGCCAGTCAGTATTTCTGCTGGATTCCTTAGACGTTGAGAGGGTAGACATCGTTAATTACTTATCCCACGGTGTCAGCAAAACTGAGATGGAAGGGTCAGAAAAATCTGTAGAAGGTGAAAATGAAGAAGCCAGTGACTTAGTCAAATACACCACAGACTTAAACGCTGAAGCTAGAAATGGTCACATTGACCCATTAATTGGCCGTGGCAAAGAGCTTGAGCGACTGGTCCAAGTGTTGTCACGCCGCCGTAAAAATAACCCTCTGTTAGTGGGTGATGCAGGCGTAGGAAAGACCGCCATTGCTGAGGGCTTGGCCTATCAAATCGAACAGGGGAATGTGCCCCAAGTGATCGCATCATCAACCGTTTACTCCCTTGATATGGGTGCCTTACTAGCTGGCACAAAATACCGAGGTGACTTTGAAAAACGTTTAAAGGGCCTATTATCAGACATTGAAAAAACGCCAAATGCTGTGCTGTTTATAGACGAAATTCACACAATCATTGGTGCTGGAGCTGCTTCTGGTGGGTCAATGGATGCATCTAATCTATTAAAGCCTGCGCTAAGCTCCGGTAAGTTGCGGTGTATTGGTTCAACCACCTTTACTGAATTTCGGGGCATTTTTGAAAAAGATCATGCCTTAGCCCGTCGTTTCCAAAAAATTGATGTAGACGAACCTAATGTCTCCGATACGCAAGCTATTTTACGTGGCCTAATATCGCGTTATGAAAGCCATCATCAGCTAGAATATACACCTGCTGCTATAGATGCAGCTGCAGAGCTTGCTGATCGATACATTACCGATAAAAAGATGCCTGATAAAGCCATCGATGTCATTGATGAAGCTGGCGCGTATCAGCAACTATTTGCACCCGAACAGCGCAAGTCATTTATTGATGTGGCAGAAATTGAAGCTGTGGTAGCCAATATCGCACGCATACCACCCAAAAGTATCTCAGCAACAGATAGAGAGCAACTGCATTCTCTTGAGCAGAACCTTAAGTTGGTAGTATTTGGCCAGGACACTGCTATTGACACCTTGGCCAATTCAATAAAACTTGCTAGGGCAGGGTTGAACGCACCTCACAAACCTGTGGGTAGCTTTTTGTTTTCTGGGCCTACAGGCGTTGGCAAAACTGAAGTAACACAGCAGTTAGCTCGCGTGATGGGGATTGAACTTGTGCGCTTTGATATGTCTGAATACATGGAGCGCCACACCGTTTCTCGTTTAATTGGAGCTCCTCCAGGCTATGTTGGATTTGATCAAGGCGGTTTACTCACTGAGGCAGTGACACAGACGCCTCATTGCGTATTACTGTTAGATGAGATTGAAAAAGCGCATCCAGAAGTGTTTAACATTTTACTCCAAGTAATGGATAACGGCACTTTAACAGATAATAACGGTCGCAAAACTGACTTCCGTAACGTTATTTTGGTAATGACCACCAACGCTGGTGCGGAGCAGATTAGCCGTAGTTCCATTGGTTTCACAAAACAAGACCATAGTTCTGATGGCATGGGTGCTATCAAACGTTTGTTTAGTCCAGAATTCCGTAACCGATTGGATGACATCATTGCATTTAACTCTTTATCAAAAGACGTTATTTTGGGAGTGGTTGATAAGTTTTTGGTGGAGCTTCAAGTACAGCTAGAAGACAAGCAAGTGCACCTTCAAGTGAGTGATGAAGCTCGTAAATGGCTTGGTGATAAGGGTTATGACTCAGAGATGGGTGCTAGGCCAATGGCTAGATTGATACAGCAGGAATTAAAGAAACCAATGGCAGAGCTTTTGTTATTTGGGGATCTTGCAGCGGCAGGTGGTAAGCTATTGGTGAGCTTAAAAGAGGATAAAATTATCTTAACTAGCAAGCCTAGTAAGCGAACTGCCAAATTACTCAATCCAGCGTAAATTTGGATTTATAGCCGTGAAAAACCACTCTTTTTTAAGGAGGAGTGGTTTCAGTTGTTAAAACAAAAAAAAGAGCACATTAAGTGCTCATTTTTTATTTAGACTTAGTCTACTAATACAAATTAACTAGCGGGCGCGGTATGTGATGCGGCCTTTGGTTAAGTCGTATGGCGTTAGCTCTACTTTAACCTTGTCACCCGTTAAAATACGGATATAGTGTTTGCGCATCTTGCCGGAGATATGGGCGATGACCACGTGGCCGTTTTCCAACTCTACACGAAACATGGTGTTAGGTAAGGTATCAATAATGGTACCTTCCATTTCAATCTGATCTTCTTTAGCCATTAAAGCCTCAAGGTTATTACGAAGTTTATCATTTTTACATTGCGCGACATTATGCCGCAATAGTGTACAAAAAGCGAGTAAAAGACCTACATTACGTTAGAGAGGAGCTAACGGCTGCCAATCAATACCTTCAAACACTTGCAACGGTTGATACTGCGCTTTATAGGCCATTTTTTGACAATCTTTTACCCAATAACCCAGATAAACAAAATCCATTGCTTTAGACTGTCCCCAAAGGATCTGCCAAAGCACCGCAAGTCTCCCTAAACTTCTCACCTCATAATCGGGGTCAAAAAAAGTATAAATCGCAGACACTCCTTTTGGTAATATATCTATTACTGCCACAGCCAACAATTTTTGCTCTAGCCTAAAACAAACGAACTGGGTTTTGCTCGAAGGGGGAGAGTGACATAGAAAGTCTTCAAACTGCGCCATCGATGCTGGGTACATATCGCCATCACTATGCCGCTCATTAATATAGCGCTCATACAGTGCATAATTTTCATCGGTGTTAGACGGGGGTTCAAAGGTCACCTGCAAGTCTTTATTTCGACTAAGCACGCGTTTTTGGCTTTTGCTTGGTTTGAAATCCCGTATAGGAACCCGCACAGACTTACACTCGCCACAACCCTCGCACCAAGGTCTATATATGTGTTGGCCACTGCGCCTAAAGCCAATGTCTGTGAGTTGCATATAGCTAGACTCATCTAACGATTGATCTGGACTTAAAAAAATTGACTTAGCTTGCCTATTGTCCAAGTAGCTACAGTTATGTTCTGGTGTAGCGTGGAAAACTAGAGCATTAATATCAGTAGATAACGAGATAGGAAGACACCATTTTAACCAAGTTAAGAAATAAATTTAGCACAATGTGAGGCCTGATCCCACAAACTGTCCAGCCCATAAGTGAGGTTTTGCTCTAAGTAGTTTTGAAAAATTTCCATCGACACTTCTTTAGCGCCAAGGCTAGCCAAATGAGGTGTGTGCATTTGGCAATCGATCAGTACGAAGCCCCATTGGTCTAACTGTTTAGCAAGGTGAATGAAAGCCATTTTAGAAGCATTGTCTACTTTACTGAACATAGACTCCCCAAAGAACAAGCGGCCAAGAGCTATGCCATAAAGGCCGCCCACTAGCTCGCTACCAGACCACACTTCCACGCTATGTGCATATCCACCTTGATATAATGAGGTATATGCCTGCTGCATCTCCATAGTAATCCAGCTATCCTCGCCTGTTTGATCGCCCCTTGGTGTCGTACCACAAGCTTTGACCACTCGCTGAAAAGCTTGATCAGTGGTCACCACAAGCGATGTTTTACGAATAGCCTTAGCCATGCTTTTAGAAACGTGCACTTCACCCGGCACAACCACCATGCGAGGGCTAGGTGCCCACCAAAGAATGGGGTCTTGCTCAGAGAACCAAGGGAAGATGCCACATTGATAGGCATGTAACAGCCTAGGCACAGACAAATCACCACCTATGGCTAATAGACCTTGAGGGTCATCAATCGCTTCAGATACGGGTGGAAACCAATATTCATTAGCATCTAGTTGGTAAACAGGCATAAGTTAACGTCACAGCAAAGGATTAATAACCGTTTGAAGCAATGCACTTAGGGACAAAACCATGCAATAGCTTAACCTGGGTCAGTTAAGGCTAGTATATTACTCCTAAAGTCTGTTGCAAACGGGCCAAACCACTTTTTTAAACGCCATAGGCATTATACTGTGATTTCACTCCAATCTAACTAGATCATCATTAAGCTTGGTTCAACTATCTAGATTGCGTATCATGGGGTAAGTTTGCTCACCAAACACATTCACAAGGAACACATTAGTGGCCACATATAACCCACGAACACCGTCTAAACTGAACAGCAATGTGACCTCCAATTGGATTCAGCGGTTAAGTTGGCATGGTTATCACTTGGCATTGTTGGCCTTTGGTGTGTATTTATTGATAGTATTGGTAACGTTTGATGCTCGTGACCCTACATCTACTCAAGCCTTTAACGTGGCCAATATTCATAATGCTGGAGGGACTTTTGGAGCTATATTAGCCGATTTGTTTTTTTGGGCATTGGGCGTCATCGCCTATCTAATTCCCATTTTGATTATACAATATGAAGTGAGCCGTTTTATTGGGCAATCTGGCCGAGTTGATCAACACAAATCTAACTCGGTTGGGTTCAAAATCCTCACGCTTTGCGCTCTAATTGTAGCCTCTTGTGTGTATGCCTCTATTCATATTGCAAGCTCTCACTTAGCTTACCCACAAAGTAGCGGTGGTCTTCTAGGGCTAACGTTAGGCCTATCACTAAGTCAAGCTTTAGGTATGACCGGCACCAACATTTTGCTACTCACCACGTTAACCCTAGCTATCAGTTATTCTTGGCGATTACGCTGGGGGGTGATTACTGAAACCATCGGCCGTCACAGCATTTATTGGTATCAACATTTATTTCAAAGTCTATTTTCACATAACACTAACAAGCAAGATCTCAACAGAAAGACTAGCCCCCAAGATGGTATGAGGTCAGCTAAGGAAACTGACTCAGCCCCAAAGGTTAATGTGCTTAAAAAGTCTAGTATAATGGCGTCTGTTAGTGGGGCCTGGAAAACGTTAACCTCTAGCTGGTTCTCTAATAGCAACACTAAAAACAAGACGGATAAAAATATTGGGTCATCACCTAAATATGCCTCAAATGCGCCTATAGAGCAGCATTTAAAAACACCCATGCCCACTCAAAATACTAGCCTAAGTAGTCACTCGGTCTCCTTTAGTGCGGATGATGTTGCTGCGGCCTTAGATAGCCCAGCGACAAAACCAAAACCATTGATAACAAAACAAACTCCAGTACCAACCCCACCCCCAAATCCAACGACACCTACAATAACACCTACACCTCAAGTTCAAACATCCACTCCATTGGCAACTGCAGCTGTTAAAGAAGTTACTCAAATCAAAGAAGTAAAAATTGTGCCTTTGTCGGAAACCCATAAACAAGACACCGGAACTTCAAAAACCGAACAACATGGCAAGGTGACCAAACACAAAAACCTACCCCCATTGAGCTTGCTTGACCCGCCAACAGCCAGTTTGAACCCAGCTATTACTGCTGAAGAGCTCACTAACTTAAGTCAGCTTCTAGAGGCCAAGTTACTTGATTTTGGCGTCGTTGCAGAGGTTGTTGAGGTCAATCCTGGACCGGTTATCACGCGTATTGAAATCCGTCCATCACCTGGCACTAAGGTCAGTAAAATAAGCAATTTGTCCAAAGATTTAGCACGCTCAATGGCTGTAATGAGCGTACGCGTAGTTGAAGTGATTGCAGGGAAATCTGTTATCGGCATTGAAATCCCTAATCAGCATCGAGAAATGGTCCGCATCAGTGAAGTAATTGGGAGTACACCATATTTATCTTCTTCTAGCCCACTAACACTCACACTGGGCAACGACATAGCGGGTAAACCTGTCGTGGTAGACTTGGCTAAAATGCCTCACCTATTGGTAGCTGGCACTACAGGCTCTGGAAAGTCTGTGGGTGTTAATGCGATGATCATGAGTATTTTACTTAAATCAACACCAGATCAAGTACGTATGCTGCTGGTTGATCCAAAGATGCTCGAATTGTCGATTTACGACGGTATCCCCCATTTATTAGCACCTGTTATTACAGACATGAAAGAAGCAGCGGGTGGCCTGCGTTGGTGTGTTGCTGAAATGGAGCGACGTTACCGTCTGATGGCCTCTCAAGGCGTTAGAAACCTTGCAGGATTTAATACCAAAGTGACTGCCGGTGAGCCTATTCTGGACCCTATATGGGTTCCCGATGAAGCTAATGGTGAAAACATCGATGACCGACCATATTTATACCCATTGCCCTATATTGTAGTGGTGGTCGATGAATTTGCTGACATGATTATGGTGGTGGGTAAAAAGGTAGAAGAGCTCATCGCGCGGATCGCTCAAAAAGCCAGGGCAGCTGGAATTCATCTTATACTAGCCACACAACGCCCTTCAGTTGATGTGATTACTGGCCTCATTAAGGCTAACGTACCCACTCGTATAGCGTTTCAGGTAAGTTCTAAAATTGACTCTAGAACTATCCTTGATCAAGGTGGCGCTGAAAGCCTACTAGGGCACGGAGATATGCTGTATTTACCACCAGGAAAAAGTATGCCAGAGCGTGTACACGGGGCTTTTGTGAGTGATGATGAAGTTCATCGAGTAGTAGATGCATGGAAGAAGCAGGGCGCACCTGAGTTTATTGAGGCCATAGTCGAAGGTAATTATGATCAAGAGGCTGGGTTTGGCTTAGCCTCCTCAGAAGGAGCCTTTGAAGAAGATCAAGATCGCTTATACGATGAAGCTGTGGCGTTTATCACAGAAACTCGTAGAGCCTCTATATCTTCTGTGCAGCGTAAATTTAAAATTGGATACAATCGTGCAGCTCGAATGATAGAAGCTATGGAAGCTGCAGGGGTTATTTCTTCTCCAGCGCACAATGGCAGTCGCGAAGTGCTTGCACCACCACCACCACGCGATTAAATGATATAAAGGAATCATCATGAAGTTAGCAGTTTTTATATTTAGCATCACTATGGCTAGTGTTTGTGCCGCACAAACTGCTGCACAATCCCTAAGTGAGCAACTTGGTCGTCAAACCAACATCGAAGCTGATTTTGTACAATATGTATTGGATGCCAGTGGGAGCAGACTACAAGAAACTCACGGCCACATGGTATTGGCCCAACCCAACCAGTTTTGGTGGCAAACAGCAGATCCTTTTGCTCAGTTGATTGTAAGCAATGGCAAACGACTTTGGATTTATGATAAAGACCTGGAACAAGTGACTGTGCAATCTTTAGATCAGCGCACAACAAGCACGCCTGCGTTACTACTTAGTGGAAATAGCACCGATATCGGAGACGAATTTACAGTCGTGATGAAACGTTCCGACAATGGGTTAGTGCTCTATCGCCTAACACCTAAAGATCCAGAAAGCTTATACCAAACACTAAGACTCAATTTTAAAAACAACCAATTGATAGAGATGCAGTTAGAAGATTCCATGTACCAAAAAACAAGTCTAATCTTTAGCAACATGGTTTTTAATCCTAAAATTGAAGACAGTTTGTTTGAGTTTGTGGTTCCAGAAAATATAGATGTGTTCGAGTTAAGCCAGTTTTGAAAAATGATTTGTTTGGACAAGAGTCTATAGGATACCAACCATTAGCGAGCCGCATGCGGCCTATAACCTTGCATCAGTATGCAGGTCAGTCACATTTATTGGGTGAAGGAAAAAGCCTCGGCAAGGCATTAAGCCAAGGTCTGCTCCATAGTATGATTTTATGGGGTCCGCCAGGTGTAGGAAAAACAACCCTTGCAAGATTAATGAGCCAGGTTAGTGATGCCCACTTTATCACTTTATCAGCTGTTATGTCGGGTGTTAAAGATATTAGGAGTGCTGTACAAGAAGCTCAGCAGGTGCGTGCTCAATCTGGGCGAGACAGCGTTTTATTCGTCGATGAAGTACATCGTTTCAACAAATCCCAGCAGGATGCATTTTTACCTTTCATTGAAGATGGAACTTTTATCTTTGTAGGCGCTACCACAGAGAATCCTGCGTTTGAGCTTAACAATGCTTTGATGTCTCGCTCTAGGGTTTATATTTTAAAATCTTTGTCTGAAGGCGAGTTGGGATGGTTGCTACAGCAAGCGATCACTGATTCTGATCGAGGTCTTGGCACACTCAACATTGCTATTGAAGAGCCCCAACGTAAATTATTGCTGCAAGCTGCTGATGGCGATGCCCGTCGATTACTAAACCTGTTAGAAATTGCGACCGATATCGCTGAAATTCAACAAGGTCAGTTAGTCATAGACAATGGTGTGCTGGAACAGGTGCTACAAACGAGCCCAAAACGGTTTGACAAAGGTGGAGACATCTTTTATGACCAAATTTCAGCCTTCCATAAGTCTGTTCGCGGATCTGATCCCAGTGGCGCACTATATTGGTTGGCTCGGATGATTGATGCGGGCTGTGATCCACTGTATATCGCTCGACGTTTGTTAGCAATTGCCTCAGAAGACATCGGCAATGCTGATCCAAGAGCCTTGCAAGTCGCAGTGAACGCCTGGCAAGTGTTTGAAAGAGTGGGGCCGGCAGAAGGCAACCGCGCCATTGCCCATGCGGCCGTTTACTGTGCATGTGCAGCCAAGAGCAACGCCGTAGACACTGCCTTTAAAGCTGCGATGAAATTGGCAAGAGAAGAGCCTGGTTATGATGTGCCAAACCACCTAAGAAACGCACCCACTAGCCTTGCTCAATCAATGGGACATGGTGCAGACTATCGATATGCTCATGGTGAGCCAATGGCTTTTGCAGCTGGAGAAAACTACATGCCAGAAGCCTTAGCACACCATGTTCTTTACCATCCAAGTGACCGGGGTATAGAAGGTAAAATTGGTGAAAAGTTGGAGAAACTAGCACTTCTGAATCAAAATAGTGATCAACAGCGTTATAAATAAACGTTTATGTAAGCTATAATAATACCATTAAAAAAATGGGGGAGAATCCAATCGTCGGCCAGTTAGTTGCTATTGCCTGTGGAGGTGCTGTTGGCGCCTTGGGCCGCTTTGGAATTCAGCATTGGTTAGCTCCTATCTACTCAGGACGCTTTCCCTTAGCTATCCTTGTGACCAACTCCATCGGATCACTACTCATAGGCTTGGCCTATGTGCTTATCGAAGAGAGGGGTATTTTACCTGCGTCTTGGCGACCATTTTTAATCGTCGGGTTGCTGGGAGCCTTCACTACTTTTTCTACCTTTTCGTTAGATTCTATCCGCCTTGTTGAACAAGGTGAATGGCTTATGGCTTTAGGTAATGTTTTTTCAAATGTCTTTGTAAGCTTATTAGGTGTTTCTGTTGGCTTGTACATTGGACGTTGGTTATAAGATTTACAGTTCACCTATACTCACTATCGTTTTACCCTAGGAATACTCCATGTTAGACCAAAAACTGGTTCGTAATACTCCACAAGAAGTGGCTGATCTGCTATTAAAAAAGGGCTTTAAACTTGATGTTGTAAAGCTAAATGGCATAGAGGAGTCACGTAAACAGCTGCAAATTGATACTGAAAACTTACAAAGTGAGCGTAACTCAAAGTCCAAGGAAATAGGAAAACTTAAAGCACAAGGCCAAGATATAACACAAATAATGGCCCAAGTGAGTGATTTTGGAGCCCAACTGGACGCCAAAAAAACTCAACTAAAGGTCGTGCAGGATGAGCTCAGCGCAATGTTAATGACAATCCCTAACATTCCCCATGAGACTGTTCCCATTGGTGCTACTGAAGATGACAATCAAGAAGTTTTAGTTTGGGGTGAAAAGCCTCAGTTTAGTTTTACAGTTAAAGATCACGTTGATTTAGCAGAAGCATTGGAAGGCTTAGATTTTGGTGCAGCCATTAAGATTACTGGAGCACGTTTTATGGTACTTAAAGGGCAACTTGCACGCATGCACCGTGCCCTTATTCAATACATGTTAAATAGTCATATCCAAGACCATAACTACGAAGAAGTTTACGTGCCCTACTTAGTGAACGCCGAATCTTTAAGAGGAACAGGGCAACTGCCCAAGTTTGAAGAAGACTTGTTTAAAGTGCCAGGTGAGCGCGATTTGTACCTTATTCCTACTGCCGAAGTTCCTGTGACTAACCTAGTGCGTGATGAAATTATAGATGCAAACAAATTGCCCTTGCGCTTCACTTGCCATACTCCTTGCTTTCGCAGTGAAGCTGGCAGCCATGGTAGGGATACAAGAGGTTTGGTGCGCCAACATCAGTTTGAAAAAGTTGAAATGGTACAGATGGTTAAGCCTACTGACTCAACAGCAGCTTTAGAAGAGCTAACAGGGCATGCAGAGGCTATATTGAAGGGCTTAGGTTTGGCTTATCGTAAAGTCATCCTTTGCGGCGGTGATCTGGGCTTTTCGGCCACTAAGACATACGATCTTGAAGTTTGGCTGCCTGGACAGGATAAATATCGAGAAATTTCTTCTTGCTCAAACATGGGTGACTTTCAAGCTCGACGTATGCAGGCAAGATGGCGCAATCCAGAAACAGGCAAGCCAGAGTTATTACACACTCTTAACGGTTCAGGCTTGGCAGTAGGGCGCACCTTGTTAGCCATCTTAGAAAATTACCAACAAGAAGATGGCAGTATCTTAGTGCCAGATGCACTTGTACCTTACATGGGTGGAACTACTGTACTTACATCAAAAGCCTAAACTAAGCCTTAAAGACAATTTGTGGGCCTGGGTAGGCCTGCAATCTTTGCGGCTAGCTTAGCTGGACTGCCTGGAAATAAGGTTAACAAATGAATACTGTTGCCTTTTTCAACACTCACACTTTTCTTCACAATTTTAACTAAAATTCTCATCGCTGGAGATATTCCTGTATCAGAGTAAAATTTGCGTAGTGCAAAGATCACTTCCCAGTGTTCAGACCCTAGCCTAATATCCACACTCAAGGCTAACCATTGAGCCACCTCTGGATTCCAATCATCTAAATGCTTTAGGTATCCGTCTTTGTCCGTATCTAACTGCATATCACCAGCTCATTGAAGACGTATAGGAGACTGTTAGGCGCACCAAGTCTGCCATATCGATGAGAGTCACGCTATTAGGACACTCTAGCGAAATACCTCGTTCAATAACATGATCAGCCATCACAAAAACAGGTCTGGAAGCTGTTCCTGGAGCCCCTTTGAAGGCTAATAAATTGTTGCTTAACAGCACATAAACCCCATCATCCATAAACACATAAGCATCGGTAACATCACTTCGCTCTACTAATTTATGCAACGCATCAGTAGTTAACATATGAGGAATAATATGAAGTATCGCCATAATTAAAATACCAAGTGCTGTTCGTATTGACTAAAAAGGAGAGATACCTTTGCTCTTGGAATAACATTCACTTTTTGGCTAAGATCACTAACCAGAAGACTAAAGAGGTCTAATGACTCTTGTTCAACCCAAAGCTCCGAGATGTCATATATTTCTAAAGCACTAATTATTTTACCAATGTGTTTGTGCGAAGCAGGTGAGTTGCAGGCCGGTAAGAGCTGTAATACGCCATCATCGAGAAACAAAACCGCGGGCTGTTGCTCAAAAGCAGCCAACACTAGCGCCAAATCTAAGGATTCCTTAGCAGTCTTAGAGCCATATGGCGTTTGACTTAAACTTATCAAACAAGGCATAGATTAACCCCCAAAACTGATCAAACGATCAGACTCAACACTAGCTGCTGCTAGCTGACCAAGGCCCACCAAGGTAAATTGAGTGGCGAGGTTAGCGCCACTAAGATCATAGCGCTTACACTCTTGCTGATCAATCACACCCGACTGCAAAGCTGCCGCAATGCAAACACCCAATTCCAAATTATGATCCTGGCTTAGCTTTTGCCAAAGCCCGGTCAAATCAATTTCATCCTGCGGCATTACTTTTAGGCTTGAAGCCAAATGTACACCTTGCTGATAGAAGAAGACCCTCAGGACTTTATGTCCTTGCCTTAAGAGCTCTTTAGTAAATTGGAAAGCAGATAACGCTTGGCTTTGTTGGTCAGGCCCGCAGCGAATCAAAACAGCATAAGTCAGAGACACTGCAGAAACGGGCGAGGTTATGGCGTTTTCTAAATCAGGCATATACAAAAACCCCGCCAAAAGGCGGGGTTCCGTGATCTAAGTCAGACCGATGAAAATTAATCATCACCACTTAGAGCACCTGTAAGATGTAGTAGCATCAAGAACAAATTGTAAATATTGAGGTACAAGCTTACCGTCATCATCACGTAATTTGTCTCCCCACCATTCACCATGCGGCTAGTATCGTACAAAATAAAGCCTGAAAACACTAATACGCCAACTGCACTAATCGCTAGAGATAAAGCGGGAATAGCAAAAAATATATTAGCTAATGAAGCTACGACCACAAGGATCAAGCCAATCATCAAAAAGCCACCCATAAAGCTAAAGTCTTTGCGACTAGAAACAGCATAGGCTGATAAGCCCAAAAATGTAATGCCAGTCATAGCTAGTGCCGTAGTAACAATGTCGCCACCATTAGCCATACCTAGGTAAAAATTAACGATAGGTCCTGCTGTATATCCCAAGAAGCCAGTAAAGAAGAAGACCAACGGAATAGACCATACTGAATTCTTAAATTTGTGTAGAGCAAACAATGAACCAAATAGCACAACGATCTGAACAATAAAGTTAACGGGCGCTGCATTGCTTGCAATAGCCATAGTGGCTGTTATCGCACTAAAGATCAGCGTCATTGAAAGTAGGGCATATGTATTACGTAATACCTTATTAGTCGCTAAGGCAGATTCTCTTGAATCGCTAGAAAACTGTATTTGATCTTGCATTAGTATCATCCTCGTTTAAATAATCTCTTAATTGTAGTCGAACTAGCTGAAGAAGCTAGGATATTTTTGAAATTAAGTGTAAAAATGAGCCTATACAACAACTAAATGCTCATCATGAGCAGCAGAATAAATTATAGAGCGAAGTTAGCGCAACAATACAGCACAAATGAAGCTAACCTTGGTGCATTAGCTGCTGCAGCAAAAATTTTATTAATAAGCAAGTCACTTTGTAGCGCCTAATAAAAAGGCGTACAATAAGGACTCGCAATTTGAAAATGAGTATATGAATCAATGCAGGTTTCTCACGCACAGTTTAATATAGGCCAAGTAGTGGAGCATAAGCACTTTGGCTTTCGCGGCGTCGTGTTTGATATTGATTTTGAATATTCGCTTGATGAGCAATGGTATCAAGAAGCGTGCAAGACTATGGCAAGCTTAGGCCAGCCTCCAATTGAAAAAAAACAGCCTTTCTATCACATCCTTACAGACGGAAGCGACCATGAGTCTTATGTATCCCAGCAAAATCTTTGTGCGGCTGTGAATGCAGCACCTGTGCGGCATGCAGGCCTAGAGGCTCTCTTCATACTGACAAACGGCCAATATATACATCGTTATAGCGTCAATTAAATGTGATAAAAATTAGCTCCAAAAAATTGTTCAACACCACAAACTTCTATGGTTGACTGCAGTC